>ENA-OWOZ01000115-OWOZ01000115.1-bioreactor-metagenome-genome-assembly--contig:-NODE-115-length-114992-cov-7.352008_pt1 | contig 114992 bp, 102 predicted proteins | sample MGYA00238140_ERZ651804 | MGnify/ENA primary metagenome ERZ651804 (study PRJEB26910, sample SAMN07631232) | bioreactor metagenome | isolation source: Switchgrass digestor | place: USA: Dartmouth...
TTTGAAATATAAATATCATACATATTATAAGCACGGTATGCCCGTTTGTCAAATTGACAGCAATTTCGAGTTTAACTTCTGGATGCTGCATGATCCAATCATCACGATATTGCAACCAATAGCTCGAATCACAGTCAGTGCAGCTGTCCAAACCGGACGACCGGTCAACAGAAAGAAAAAAGATCCAAATGCCGACATTTGGATCCTCTCATATACTCATATATATGATATATGCATTTAACCTATTTATGCGGTATACGCATTTTCAACGGCTGCATGTATCACTTATTTCAAATCGAAGCTGATCGCACTCGATCATCGCCTTATATATGCTTCACGTTCAGCACCGACTGACACGTATCCGATATGGCAGCCTATAGCCTGCTCGATATATTCCACATACTCCTTTGCCTGCCCGGGAAGGTCCTCCCAGCGGCGCACACCTGATATATCGCACATCCAGCCGTCAAGATATTCGTATACAGGTTTTGCATCCCTTAAAGCCGCGGGGAACGGGAACTTGTCAGTCTCGACACCATTGACGATATACTTACTGCATACAGGAATCCGCTCCATATAGCTGAGCACATCGAGCTTTGTAAGAGCGATCGTAGTTGCACCCTGTACCTGTACTCCGTATCGTGTAGCAACGATGTCGAATGGCCCGACACGGCGAGGCCTGCCGGTCTTCGCACCGTATTCTTCGCCGGATCGTCTCAGTCTCTCGGCTTCTTCCCCGAACCATTCACAGACGAAAGGCCCTTCTCCGACACAGGTGGAATAAGCTTTGACCACACCGACTACTTCATCCAGCCTCGCGTCAGGCAACCCCGAGCCGACAGGTGCATAGGACGCAAGGACATTGGAGGAAGTAGTATATGGGTAGATCCCGTAATCCAGGTCGCGCAGCGCACCCAGCTGGGCTTCAAACAGGATGCTTCTCCCCTCGGACCGCGCCCTGCGCAGCCAGTCGCCGGTGTCGCAGATAAATGGCTTCAGCCTGTTGCCATACTCGAGCAGATGATCGCGAACCTGTCCAAAATCATATGGCCCGGCTCCGTAAGCAGTCAGAATGAGGTTTTTCCACTCCAGCAGATCCTTAAGGTGTCTCTCAAGATACTCCGGATAGAAAAGCTCACCTGCCAGAATGGTCTTTTTCAGATATTTGTCCGAGTAGAACGGAGCGATGCCCTGTTTTGTGGAACCATACTTTTTATCCTTCAATCGCTCTTCTTCAAGCTCATCCAGAGCGATATGCCAAGGAAGCAGCAATGAGGCACGGTCGCTGATCTTGAGATTCTCGGGAGTGACGGGGACCCCTTTTGAAGTCACCGTTTCTATCTCCTTACACAGGTTTTCCGGATCAAGCGCGACTCCGTTGCCCAGGATGTTCACGACACCGTTCCGGAAAATTCCCGAAGGAAGCAGATGCAAGGCGAATTTCCCGTATTCGTTGATAACTGTGTGTCCGGCGTTTCCGCCGCCCTGGTAACGCACCACCACGTCATAATCCTGCGCAAGCAGATCCACCATGCGGCCCTTTCCTTCGTCACCCCAGTTTATCCCGACGATTGCGCAATTTTTCATGAATTTACCTCCTCGCATTGATGCTTTGCCTCAGCTTTCTTTCAAACCTGTCCTTTTCGGCGTGGGTGGGGACCGCAGTCGGATACCCTCCCCCAAAGCAGGCGGTGCAAAAGCCCTCACACCCCTTCGCTATGCGCAGAAGGTTTTCGACGCTTAGATAGCCCAGCGAATCCACACCGATAATTTCGGCGATTTCCTTCACACTGTGGCGGTTAGTAATCAGGTTTTCCGCATTATCGATATCGGTCCCGTAATAACAGGGTGCCACAAAAGGCGGCGCGCTGATGCGCATATGGATCTCTTTTGCTCCCGCTTTCTTCAGCAACTTTATTATACCCCTGCTTGTGGTACCCCGGACGATGGAGTCGTCGACAAGGACGATGCGCTTCCCTTCGACCACACTCCTGACCGGATTCAGCTTTATATTGACACCGACTTCCCGTTGTTCCTGTGTAGGAGCAATAAACGTCCTTCCTATATACTTGTTCTTTGTAAACCCGATCCCATATGGAATACCTGAAGCGCGGGCATAGCCCATTGCCGCATCCAGCCCGGAGTCGGGTACACCGATGACGACATCGGCCTCTGCCGGGTGCTCCGCGAACAGAAACTCACCGGCTTTCTGCCTGGCGATATTAACTGCGGCACCGTCAATTACCGAATCCGGTCTTGCAAAATATACAAATTCGAACGAGCAAAGGCTTTTGGGTCTGCTGTTGCAGCGCCGCTCGTCAGTCTTGATGCCGTTGCTGCTGACTGTAATGATCTCACCCGGTCGCACATCACGTACAAATTCGGCTCCGACAGCATCCAGTGCGCAGGTTTCGGATGCGAACACGATCTTTCCGTCGGAGGTCCTTCCCATACAGAGCGGCCTGAATCCATGCGGATCTCTTACTGCGATCAGCTTGGAAGGAGATGAAATGACCAGCGAGTATGCTCCTTCGATCCGTCCCATGGCCTCGTACACTGCTTCCTCGATGGAAGTCGTATGAAGGCGCTCCTGTACGATTATATATGCAATCACTTCGCTGTCCGTCGTCGTATGGAAAATGTAGCCCTTTTGCTCCAGATCGTATCTGAGCTCATAGGAGTTTGTCAGGTTCCCGTTATGAGCCAGTGCCATACGCCCCTTGTGGTGGTTGATAAGAATGGGCTGTATGTTGTTCAGCAGTTCGGAACCGGTGGTGGCATAGCGAACATGCCCTACAGCAATGTTGCCCGTTCCGAGCGATTTCAGACGTTCCGAGCTGAAAACTTCACTGACCAGTCCTGCATCACGGTGAAAAGTGAAGACCCCGCCATCGTTTATGACGATACCTGCGCTCTCCTGTCCCCGGTGTTGCAGGGCATAAAGGCCATAGTAGGCAAAAGAAGCCACTTCGGCACGCTCTGTCGAAAAAACGCCGAATACGCCGCATTCCTCACGGATGTGTTTCCTGCAGATCACATGTTTGGTTTTTTCCTTACTTGCGAAAAACTCAGGAAGGGCCATATCAGATCACCTTTCGAAAAAGTAAAAAGAGACAAAGGCATCCTCAGGACAAGAATTTGAGACGCCAGTGTCCCGACGAAACTATAACCGTTGTCGAATCATTTGTCAAGGAGCTATGCAAATTTTTTTCAAAAACATTATTGACAATTTGCACCGAAATGGGGTAAAGTAGCGGCGTGAACGAAGATGTTCATCGATGGAAGCCGTGCTTTTCCGTGAGTATCTTCGTTTTTTGATTTTCTCAATTGAGCAGATATAACTTATCCGCCGAGCAGATGTCTTTCTTACCCGAGTATGTGGTGGTATACCACAGTTACGTACGAAAAACTGAAAGAAAGCAGGTATATAGCCATGAAATTCACAGCGGAAGAAATCATACAGTATGTGCAGGAAGAAGACGTAAAATTCATACGTCTGGCTTTTTGCGATGTTTACGGCGAGCAGAAAAACATCGCCATCATGCCCGGTGAGTTATCGCGTGCCTTTCAACACGGCATTGCGATCGATGCTTCCGCCATTGCCGGGTTTGGCGGGAGGGTGCGCTCCGATCTGTTCCTGCACCCCGACCCGTCAACACTCGTCCGGCTCCCCTGGCGTCCGGAGACCGGCAAAGTGGTTAGAATGTTCTGCGATATCACTTACCCGGACGGAAGACCCCTCGAAGCGGATACTCGCGGCATTCTGAAAAAAGCCATAGCCGCAGCCGAAGAGCACGGATTGGATTTCCGCTTCGGCCCGGAGCTTGAGTTCTATCTTTTCAGGACGGATGAAGCGGGAGAGCCCACAAAGATCCCGTATGACAACGCCGGGTATATGGCCGTCTCACCCGATGACAAGGGCGAAAATATCCGCCGGGAGATCTGCCTGACCCTTGAACAGATGGGCATCCAGCCCGAAAGGTCCCACCACGAGGAGGGCCCGGGCCAGAATGAGATCGACTTTCATTATTCCGATGCCCTGACCGCCGCGGACAACACCGTAACATTCAGGACAGTCGTAAAGACTGTCGCATGGCGCAACGGCCTTTATGCCGACTTTTCTCCCAAACCCCTGAAGGATCAGGCCGGCAGCGGCATGCACATAAACATTTCCGTAGGCAGTGCAGGACAGCTTTATCAGGTGATCGCGGGCATCATGGATAAGATCAGGGAGATGACACTGTTCCTCAATCCCTGCGAAAGCTCCTATGAGCGTTTCGGTACGCACAAAGCTCCTGCCTATATTTCCTGGTCGTCGGAAAACCGGAGCCAGCTGATCCGCATTCCTGCCGCGCATGCTGCAGCTACCCGCGCCGAACTGCGCTCTGCCGATCCAACGACCAACCCGTATCTTGCGTTTGCCTTGCTCATACATGCCGGAGTATACGGGGTCAAAAATGCCCTTACCCCTCCGGAAGCTCTGGATATCAACCTGTTTACCGCATCTCCGAATGTGCTGTCGCAACTCAAAAGGCTCCCCATGTCCCTTGCCGAAGCCAGGGAAATCGCCTTTTCAAGCAATTTTATACGTCAGCACCTTCCTGAGGCTGTCATTGAAGCCTATTGCGGGCAGTGACATGGATCTGCGGCAAAACCCTGAGCAAAGGAGGGAGCGGACTTGGTTTTCCAATATAGGACATATAGTGTATTGCTGGTTTCGGCGTCTGAAAAATTCAACGCTACCACCGTTGATCTGCTCCCTGTAACGGACTATTGGCCGGTGGTCACTGCGAAAAACGTCGCAGAAGCCAGGAGAAGGCTGCTGGAACAGGAGTTTGACATCGTGATAATCAACGCACCGCTTCCGGACGACTTTGGCATGAGGCTTGCAATCGACATTTGCAGCAACAGTGATGCGAGTGTTTTGATCATGGTAAAGAACGAGCTATACAATGACATCTATGCAAAAGGAGTAGGACACGGGGTCATGGTACTTTCCAAACCTACTTCTACCCAGACGGTATCACAGGCACTTCGGATCCTCTGCGCCACAAGGGAGCGTCTCCTTCGGATGAAAGAAAAGCAGGCTACCGTGGAGGAGAAGATAGAGGAAATACGCCTGGTCAACCGGGCAAAGTGGAAACTCATCGAAAAACTTAACATGTCTGAAAGCGAAGCCCACCGCTTTATAGAGAAACAGTCCATGGACCTGCGCATCACAAAGCGTGAAGTAGCGGAAAACATCATCAATACTTATTGACGATCGGTCGGATAGACGAGAAATCAGTCGGCAAGGCAAGAGCAAAAAATCTGCTGCTCTTGTCTTGTTTTTCGTTTACTGGGGGAAAGGTTTAAAAACAACAAAAGCCATATCCGATCGGATTTGGCTTTTGTTGTGGCACGCCTGAGAGGATTCGAACCTCCGACCTGCCGCTTAGGAGGCGGCCGCTCTATCCTGCTGAGCTACAAGCGCATATCCATAAAATGTCCGTTGGATTTGATGCTCAAGCGAACATTGTTATTTTACTCAGTTTTGACCACTTTGTCAATGCATAAAATTCACGCTACCCGATCAAACCGTTAAAAATATTTGTATGTTTCGGATCGATCGCCTCTATCAGTCCCCTCTTAGCATTCACCACATGGCGTTTGAAGAGGATCGGAATTATCGGAGCGTCTTCCGCCAGTTTTCTGTAAAGCGACGAAGACACGGATCCGATGGAATTCGAGTCTGCCTGTGTAAATGACGTCAGCAGAAATTCGGTGTCCTCGGAATAATACCTGCCGAAGTTAAGCGACCCTTTCTGAGAAACCAGTTCGGTCAGATCAAAATCATTCCTGAGCTTTACTTCTGCAAGGTAAATGTCGAAATTTCCGGCGTTCAACGCCGCCAGGTAATCCTCCCACTTAAGCAGGCCTAGATTTACCGTAACCCCCATGGTACGCATATCCTCGGCGATCCTCTCGGCTACGGCGACCTTGTACTTGTTTTCGGAGTTTACGATCATGTTTATGACCAGGGGTTTTTCTTCGTCATAACCGGCGCCCTCGACCTGCCGGGCAAACTTCTCAAGAGAGAAACCCATTCCTGCTGCGATACCGGTGTCATACAGCCTACTGGCAGGGTTGACCGGCAATACTGCCGGGTCGGCATATCTGACCATTTCCGTCTCGCATATGAACTCCCTGTCGATCGCATGGCTCAACGCTTTCCTGAGTTCCGGATCGCGCATCGGTCCGTCTTCGGTATTCGCCCCCAGGTAATACATTATGCTTGTCGGGAAACTCCATTCCTCGTAATCACCGCCGAAAACCACCGGGTCGGTCGCAGTCGGGTCGTTTCCGGCCAGGCTTATAGCCCCGGATTCAAAAAACGAAATCAGAAGGTCGGCTTCAGGCGTGTCTATCAGGTCAATGCGGGGATACGGCCTCTTCCTGTTCTGCCACCACCCCGAATAGGCTTTCAGATAGCTTTCGTCACCGTCTTCAACATACATATAAGGCCCGGTACCGATCGGAGAAACCATATTTGAGCTTCCCGACTTTATGATCGGAATGTCAAGGAGCCATTCAAGATGTCCCATCGGTTCCGCAAGCTCTATTTTGACGGCATCATCACCGACTGCCGATATGCTTCTTACAAAACGCAATCTTTCGGAGTAATACGTGTCGTTCCCTTTGGCAAGTTCAAGGGAGTATTTTACGTCCTGGGCTGTCAGGCCTGTACCGTCGCTGAACTTCACATCCTTGTCGATATAGAGGATATATGAGTTTTCATCCCTTTCAAACCTCTCGCAGAGCAGGGGCCGGGCTTCGAAATTCCCGTCGATCTCGAATAGCGATTCATACATGAGAGGGATCAAATACATGTTCAGCTTACTTGCACATGTGATCGGATTTAGATTGCCAGCCGACGAAAATGCAAGACCAAATATGTCTATGGTCGGCGCTCCCGAAGGAATAACTATTCCGGGAGTTTCCGACTCCGCAGGCACTGTGGGCAACAGGTTATCCCGGTCAATGCCTGCGTCAAAACTGCAGCCCTGTACGAAAGCGAAAATCGCAGCAAGCGTCAGGACCACAAATAACTGCGATAATTTTCCCAATCCCATGCTTTTCCTGCCCACTGTGCAAGTACCCCTTTTTTAAGTCATCACTATTATGCCGCACTGGAGACCTCGCCGCTCCCCGTCCCGCCTATGGGACCAAAACATGCCGTGTTCGCATTTCGTGCACAGGCCGACAACGGAAATATTTTCGCGTCTTACCCCGCACCGTTCAAGCATGGAGCGGTTCAATTCCTTCAGATCGGGATAATACTTCTGTTCCTCTTTCCGGGTAACGGTATCAATATCAGGATACATTACTTTCAATTTTTCATATACGTCGCTGTCTACTTCGAAACAACAGCCGCCGATGGAAGGCCCTATGGCAGCCCTGATGCTTTCGGGTTTCGCTCCGAATTTGCCAGCCATCATATTTACGGTTTTTCCCAGGATCCCGTTTGCGGTGCCTCTCCACCCCGCATGTACTGCTCCTATGCAGCGTGAATCCGGATCATACAGCAGGATCGGAACACAATCCGCCGTAAAAACAAATAATGCAATGCCGGGTACGTTTGTGATCAAAGCATCGCACGGAGCCTCGACAGGGTCTTCGATCCGGCCGCCCCGCTCAATCACACGGACATCATCACCGTGCACCTGCCATGTCAGTGCGATGTTATCCGGGTCAAACCCCATCAGTCCGGCAATTATATGGTAATTTTTACGGACATGATCTTTATTGTCCCCGCGGTTTATGCCCAGGTTTAGTGACTCGAACTGCCCCTCGCTCACACCGCCGTTCCTTGTCGTAAAGCCATGGCGGACACCTCCGACATCGCTTAAAACGTCGGAGGTTATATACGTCCCGTCTGTCAGACTGTACCCCTTAAAGCGACCCATATGCTCCCTATTCATTATCACTGTTTGCGGCGGCGTTGAAACCGCAGCATTTTTTGTATTTTTTGCCGCTTCCGCAAGGACAAGGATCGTTCCGGCCAACCTTCTGCTTTCGCACCGGTGTGGATCTTCTGACAGGAGCATCGTCTCCATGGATCGCAGCCAGCGGCTTTGCTACCTGTTCACGTTTCGGGGCCTGACCCTGGACCCTTGCGGCAAAAATCAGCTTTACCGTGTCTTCCCTGATGGAGTTGATCATGGCATCGAACATTTCGAAGCCTTCGCGTTTGTACTCAAGTTTCGGGTCATGCTGACCGTAAGCCCTCAGACCTATACCTCTGCGGAGTTCCTGCATCGCGTCGATGTGGTCCATCCACTTCTGGTCAACCATCTTCAACAGCACATATCTCTCGATTTCCCTCATCACTGGAGGTGTCAGTTCCTGCTCCTTGGCATTGTAAAACGCGATCGCTTTATCAAGCAGGTCCTGCTTGATTTGCTCCACAGTGATTTTCTCAAGTTCCTGGTCTGTATAGGACAACTCGCCCTTCTTCAAAAACAGCGGTTCAAACTGCAGGGCGATCTCTCTAATCTGGGCCTGTTCGGCGTGCCTCTGCTCCCCCATCACCCTGTCCACTGCATTGTTGATCGTCTCTTCAATCATCGACATTATCGACGGCTTAAGATCTTCCCCGTCCAGGACCTTCTTGCGCTGACCGTAGATGATTTCACGCTGCCTGTTCATAACGTCGTCATATTCAAGCAGGTTCTTTCTCATCTGGTAGTGGCGGCTTTCGATCCGTTTCTGGGCCGATTCGATGGCGTTGGAAAGTATCTTCTGGTCAATGGGGGTATCCTCGTCAAGACCGAGTGTTTCCATCATGTTGTAGATGCGCTCCGAGCCGAACAGCCTCATCAGGTCGTCTTCAAGTGAGATATAGAACCTGCTCTCCCCCGGGTCACCCTGTCTTCCCGACCGGCCTCTCAGCTGGTTGTCGATGCGCCTGCTCTCATGACGCTCCGTGCCTATGACGAAAAGACCCCCGGCTTCTATGACCTTCTTTGCCTCATCCTTTATTTCGACCTTGTACTGCTCTACAAGCTCCCTGAACTTAGCCCTGATCTCGAGGATGCTTTCGTCATCCGTTATGCTGTGGCCGTCTGCTTCCGCTATAAGCTCATCGGAATACCCGAGTTTTCGCAGTTCTACACGCGCCATATACTCGGCGTTTCCACCCAGCAGGATGTCGGTGCCGCGGCCTGCCATGTTAGTGGCAATGGTCACGGCCCCCAGCTTACCGGCCTGGGCGATGATCTCGGCTTCTTTTTCATGGTGCTTGGCGTTGAGGACATTGTGCTTGATACCGACTTTCTTGAGCATCGCAGAAATCTCTTCGCTCTTCTCGATCGATACAGTACCTACAAGCACCGGCTGACCCTTCCTGTTGCATTCCTGGATCTGCCTCAATATTGCCCTGTTCTTGCCGGCTATCGTCTTGTATACCACATCGGGGTGGTCGATGCGGATCATCGGGCGGTTTGTTGGTATCTCTACAACGTCAAGCTTATATATCTCTTCAAATTCTTCGGCCTCAGTGAGGGCAGTACCCGTCATACCCGCCAGCTTCTCATAAAGCCTGAAGTAGTTCTGGAACGTGATAGTGGCAAGTGTTTTCGATTCACGTTCGACCTTGACTTTCTCCTTGGCCTCGATCGCCTGGTGCAGGCCCTCCGAGTAACGGCGCCCAAACATCATGCGTCCTGTGAACTCGTCGATTATAATTACTTCTCCGTCTTTTACGACGTAGTCGACGTCCCTCTTCATCAGGCCATATGCTTTTATAGCCTGGTTGATATGGTGCGCCAGCGTCGCATTTTCCGGGTCGGACAGGTTTTCTATGTTGAAAGCCCTCTCTGCTTTGGCTATGCCCTGGGCAGTGAGAGTGGCGGTCTTGGCCTTCTCGTCCACGATATAGTCCCCGTCTATATCATCATTGTCGCTTCTGTCGTCGAGTTCCTTGACCTTAACTGCTTTCAGCTTTGACACGAACCTGTCGACCAGCTCGTACAGCTGTGTGGATTTGTCCCCCTGCCCCGATATGATCAGCGGAGTGCGCGCCTCGTCGATCAGTATCGAGTCGACCTCGTCCACTATCGCATAGACATGGCCGCGCTGGACCATGTTTTCCTTATATATCGCCATGTTGTCGCGAAGGTAATCGAATCCGAACTCATTATTGGTCCCGTATGTCACATCAGCGGCATATGACCTCTTACGCTCAGCCTGATCGATCCCATGAACAATCAGCCCGACGGACAGTCCCAGGTACCTGTAAACCTTACCCATCCATTCGCTGTGATATCTTGCAAGGTAGTCGTTAACTGTGACTATATGGACGCCTCTGCCTGTCAGTCCGTTCAAATATGCGGGCAGTACGGCAACAAGAGTCTTTCCCTCACCGGTTTTCATCTCGGCGATCCTGCCCTGATGGAGGACTATTCCTCCCATGAGCTGTACGCGGAACGGATACATGCCCAGTACGCGCCAGGCTGCTTCTCTTGCAGTGGCAAATGCTTCGACCAGGATGTCGTCCAGTGTTTCACCGTTGGCAAGCCGCTGCTTGAAAATCGCGGTTTTGCCCCTCAGTTCGTCATCTGATAAGCGGCGGTACTCATCGGAAAGCGCTTCAATCGCATCCACCAGCGGTTTTATTTTCTTAAGCTCCCTTTCACTGTATGTGCCGAATATCTTATCAAAAAGTCCCATAAGTACCTCCGTCGGAACAAAAAATTAAAGCCCTTTATAAACGCATGTATTATATCACTATTATAGCACAATTACAATTTGAAAAGTGAACGCTTTATGAACACCCGGACATCCATCTTTACATATCTTAATGGAGCAGTTATAATAAATGTCGTCGGAAAAAGCGACCAGACAGCATAATTTCAATAAATTCATCAGTAAGACGGATTGGAGCAGTTATGATCGAATTTGAAGAATATAAGCAGAAAATCAACTCAATGCTTCCCAGGATCAAAGACCTGGAAAGTGCTTTGAACCTTGAAGCGATCCGCAAAGAGATAAGCGAACTCGAAGCCGAATCTTCGGCGGACGGGTTTTGGAACGACATAGAAAACTCCCAAAAGGTTTTGCAGCGCCTCAAGCAGCTGCGGGACAAGGTGGAAGTCTATGAAAGCATAGTGAACACCCATGACGATGTGGCTACTTTGTGCCAGCTTGCCATCGAAGAAGAGGACGCAAGCCTCCTTCCGGATCTGGAGTCGGAGTATGCAAAACTTGAGAAGATGCTTGAGGAAGCCACACTTCAAACTCTCCTCAGCGGCGAATACGACGGCAACAATGCCATAATGTCCTTCCACGCCGGTGCTGGCGGCACCGAAGCGCAGGACTGGGCACAAATGCTGTTCAGGATGTATACGCGCTGGGCCGAGCGCCACGGTTTCAAATATAAGGTATTGGACTATCTCGACGGTGACGAAGCGGGTTTGAAAAGCGCCGTTATTTCCATTGAAGGCGCAAATGCCTTTGGCTATCTCAAGGGCGAGATGGGTGTGCACAGGCTCGTGCGCATCTCTCCCTTTGATGCGTCGGGACGCCGCCACACATCGTTTGCGGCAGTCGAAGTCATGCCCGAGATATCTGACGACGTAACGATTGAGATCCGCGAAGAGGATATAAAAGTGGATACGTTCCGCTCAGGCGGCGCTGGAGGCCAGCATGTCAACAAAACCGAATCAGCGGTGCGCATCACCCACCTGCCTACCGGCATAGTCGTCACTTGCCAGAATGAACGCAGCCAGCACCAGAACCGTGAAGTAGCCATGATGATGCTGCGCTCAAAACTCGCAGAAATAAAACAGCGCGAGCACCTGGAGAAAATCGAGGACATCAAGGGCGACCAGAAGTCGATAGAGTGGGGCAGCCAGATCAGGTCCTATGTCTTCATGCCCTATACCCTTGTGAAAGACCATCGTACAGGTTATGAATCGGGTAACATCAACGCTGTAATGGACGGCGACCTTGACGGTTTTATTACCGCTTACCTTAAGGCTGCAGCCTCCGGCACACTAAACACCAAATAATTCTTGATATTTTTCTTATTCTGTGGTATGATACGCTAGGTTTGGTTTGATTCTCAAAACACCCGGAGCTGAAAATTTTGGAGGTGTAATTTTTGTTCAAAACGATATTGACTGTCGTACAGGTTTTATCCTGTTTGCTGCTGATTGTCACTGTTCTTCTGCAGTCCGGAAAACGTTCGGGGCTTTCGGGCGCCATCTCCGGCGGGTCGGAATCTTTTGTCTCAAGGAACAAGGCCAAGACCCTGGATGCCCGTATTGCCAAGGCGACCACCTGGGTAGCCATTGGCTTCATCCTTCTGACCCTCTTGTTGAACCTGGTGTAACTCTTGTAACTAATATCTAATGCCATTACAGACACGGAAAACCGTGCCTGTTTTGTTATGTCCATAATTTGATCTTGGTAAGCATTAGTCTAAATTGTAAACATCAGCATGACGAATATATCGAACCAAAGACCTCCGCTTATCTTATATCTTATATCCTATATCTTATATCTTATATCTCATCTTGTCTTACTTTGTCTAGTCTTATCATATCTTATCAGTCTTTTCTTATCTTGTCTTGTCATTATCCGGCAAATACCTTCCAGAAAGACGCAAAGCTCCGGGAACCCGGAGCTTTGCTCATATATTCAGACTATACTTTTCTGCACGAATTACTTGTTGTCAACTGAAGCCATATGGCAAATGAGGTCAACGAGCTTGGTCGAATAGCCCATCTCGTTGTCGTACCATGCGACGAGCTTTACAAAGGTGTCGGTCAAAGCAATACCGGCCTTTGCGTCGAATACGCAGGTGCGGGTCTCGCCGATGAAGTCGGAAGAAACGACATCGTCTTCGGTGTAGCCGATGATGCCCTTCATTTCGCCTTCGGCAGCCTTCTTGACGGCTTCGCAGATTTCCTTATAGGTAGCGGGCTTCTCAAGGTTTACAGTCAGGTCGACGACGGATACGTCGAGTGTGGGAACACGCATCGACATACCGGTCAGCTTGCCGTTGAGAGCCGGGATGACCTTACCGACAGCCTTCGCGGCACCGGTGGAGGAAGGAATGATGTTGTAGGAAGCTGCACGTCCGCCTCTCCAGTCTTTTGCGGAAGGACCGTCAACTGTCTTCTGGGTAGCTGTGACTGAGTGTACAGTTGTCATAAGGCCGTCCTTAATGCCAAAGTTCTCGTGAATGACCTTGGCGAGAGGAGCAAGGCAGTTCGTTGTGCACGAAGCATTGGATACGAATGTCATGTCGCTTGTGTAAGTGTTGTGGTTTACGCCCATTACGAACATCGGGGTGTCGTCCTTTGAAGGAGCGCTCATGACGACCTTCTTCGCACCCGCATCAATGTGTCCCTGTGCCTTTTCCTTTGTGAGGAATACGCCGGTGGACTCAACTATATACTCGGCTCCGACCTTGCCCCACGGAATATCCTTAGGATCCTTGCAGCCGAAAACCTTGACTTCTTTTCCGTTTACGACTATAGCGTCGTCGGTGTAGGAAACTTCGCCGTCAAATTTGCCGTGGATGGTGTCATACTTGAGCATGTATGCCATATAGTCCGGGGTTATGAAGGGGTCGTTGATCCCGACAAACTCGACGTTCGGGTTTTTCAGACCTGCACGGAACACAAGACGGCCGATGCGGCCAAAACCGTTGATACCTACTTTGATGCTCATAATCAAAAATTCCTCCTGTTTCTTGAAATATCTGCAATAAATAATTTTTATTGTTCACAATATTTCTTAAGTTATTATATACCAGCGCAGAAACGGTTACAAGTATATTTTTCTAGTTTGTTAATCTTTTGTTAATCTACTGATAATCTCCGCCTATTCAGGTGTGTTTTTTATATGAATTGCATTGAATGACGAACTTTGCATAAACTTATGACCTGATCGTTTTCACACAACTGAATATACTATAGTAGAAACAAAACATATGAGCCTGTTGAGCTCCGGAGGGTTTATGCAATTACCACATATCAGGCATCTGCTGGAAGGTTACAACGCTACGAGTGATTATGTGCTTGCCACGGTCGACAATGAGATCGTTTTTGTAAACAGGGCAGCTTCAGATATGATCGGAATCAATGTGTCGGGTAAGCCGATTTGTGATATAATCGGAAAGAACATAATTGCACTGACTTCCGGGATCCCATCCAATACGGCCGGACCGGGAGATTCCTTGTCAGTGCCCGATTGCGACTTCCTCGACAAGCGGTGTTCACTGAATGTTTTCTTCGGGACACCTACACTGTATATTTTTTCACCGTTGCCCGAAAAAAGCAATGCGCCGGAACAGGCCTTTTCTTCCGCTTCCCTGCTGGGCTTTGTCACCGAACTCCGCCGTCAGATAGCGCCAATATTGTATAATATCAAGTTGATCCCGCCGGCAATAACGAAATGCGGATACCAGATAATCAGGCTGTTGAGCAACTTCGCAGACTTCATCCGTCTGAATTCCGAAACGCCCATGCTGTTCTTCCTGAATACGGACATCGTCTCTCTCTGTCAGGAAATAGTTGAATCTGTCCGTCCGATATTGGCGATCAAAGGGATCCGGATAAGGTTCGACTCGCATCAGCAGTCTCTTATAATATCCGCTGACCCATATCTGATCCGCCGGGCCGTCATGAACCTGATTTGCAACTCCGCAAAATATACAAGGGACGGCAATATGATCGTCGTCAGCCTGCGCTTTTCTTCGGAGCAATGCTTTATCACAGTCTCGGACAACGGCAGCGGCATGGATCAGTCCGAAATAGCAGACGCATTCAAGTCATATGAAATATACCGGTTCCCGAGGATGTCCGGCGGGTATGGATTGGGTTTGGCGCTGGTGCGCAAAATAGCGCTGCTCCACGGCGGGAATGCCATGCTTGCAACAAGGGAAGGACAGGGAACTGACGTAACCATCTCTCTCCCTGCCGATAAAGTAAGGTACAACCTGACCCAGGAAGTCGTGATAGGAAGCGGCTTTGATTCTGCATTGCTTGAGCTTGCCGAAATATTGACGCCCGACGAATTTGAACTGGCATACTGTGAGCTGCACAGCAAGTATCAGTAATTATGCATATCCACATGCACTTCAATGGCAGTTCGACATACCAAGTCGTATGAAGGTGAATGATGTGAAATACAAACTGGACGGATTCTCCCTGAAGCTCATCGCTGTCGCGGCGATGACGATCGATCACATCTCTGCGGTGTTTTTCCCGTCGGAGATCTGGATGCGCCTGATAGGGCGTCTGACAATGCCGATCATGGCATATCTGGTAGCGGAAGGATACCATTATACGCGAAGCGTTAAGAAGTACCTGCTAAGACTGCTCGTTTTTGCTTTCATCTCCCAAGTCCCCTACATGCTAGCATTCGGTACTGCAAACTTAAACGTGATGTTCACCTTGGCAATTTCAGTTTTGCTGCTTGCTATTGAAGCAAGCATCATGTCCAATGCGTTAAGGCTGCTGCTTACGTTTTCGCTCCTGTTGTTCTCTGTTTTTTGCGACTGGTCACTTTTCGGAGTTTTGTTCGTATATGTATTTTACAGATACCGTGTTAATTTCAGGAGGCAGGCGCTCGCTTTCTGTGTTGTCGTAATGCTACAGCTTGCGGTAAGTGCTGCGATCTCGATCCCGGGCGGAAGATACGATTATTTCGTAAACGCGGGAACGATCGCCGCATTGCCTTTGCTATCATTATACAACCAAAGGAGGGGCAGGGACGTACGTTACTTTTTTTACATATACTACCCTGCACACCTTGCTGTGTTGGCACTAATCCGTTATCTCGTAACTTAACGCAGCCGGAGTGGGACTTATTCAGGAATAAGCAGACTTTCATGTCAAGGACAAAAAACGCTCTTGCCAAAAACGCTCTTGCCACTCGCTAAACTGTACACTTATATGCTGAAAAGGTACAGTTTACTGTATGGCAGAGCGTTTTGATCTTTATACAGTGAAAACAGCTTACTTTCGTACCCATCCTGCTGCCAGCAGGTTAGGAATGAACCAAAATGCCATGTAGAGCAGCAGATTGAAGGGAGATGCCTGGACAGGGGCAAATGTATACATCAAATAAAACATCAAAAGCATTCCGACCGCTATGCTGGCAAGCGTTATCGCGATACATGTGCGGGTGGCTTTTCTTAAGTTCCTCGCACATACAACGCATTCGGCGTAATGGTTCAGGCCTTCCCTGCCTATGGTGGCCAGCGGCCTTGCGGTAAAAATCCGGTCCGGGTTGGAAAGGGCGAGGCGGTCTTCGATCGGCGGGTAGTCAGCGGTGTCGCTCGATATATTGAACTTGGATTCTATCATGGACGGCGTTATGTTGAAATCGCGGATCGCAAGCACCGGATTGAGGCCGTTGTTCGTCAATGTTTTGATCGCTTTCTTTATTGCCGGGTTGACGTTGTAATTGACGGCAAATATACCCGCAAGCTCATGATTTATTGCAATGTATATCGCATGCTTCAGGCTTACGTCCTGCGGGATCCGAATACCTGTGCGCAGCATGAACGAAGCGTTGCCCGCAATAACGCTTTCACCGTTGATCTCGCCGCCTATCCCTCCGTTCTCATAGAACTTGAAGGCGACCACCTTCTGCAGGGATGAAGCCTGGTCATGCAGTAAATCGAGAAACGGCTTTGTAGTACCCGCCCCCGAGGCCGCAATGAGGCTTGCGGAATATGAGATGACCTTGTCGACGGCGTACCCGCCGTATATCTTCAGCCCGTTCAGTACGATGCTTCCCGGCGGGAAGAGGTCCGTGTCCGAAATGATGACGTTGTCCACCGACGACAGCCCCTCTGCCGCACTCCAGCCGGCGATCGAATGACCAGTCAGGCCCAGGTGCCGTGCGGCCTTGTAAAACGGCAGATTGTACGAGAGGCAAAGCGAGAAGGGACTTGCCGCCGCCATCATGGCAGAAAGTGACCAGATCAGGCGATGCGGCTGGCCTTTTCCGACGGTCGATACCAAAGAACTTACTATGGCGACCACTATGACAAGCGGAGCGGCGTAGGACCACACTTTTCTTGCCAGGTCCTGCCTCTCGGTCTGATGGACGAAGTATTGCGGCTGAGCTGTCTTATATTTAACGACGGCATCTTCACCGAAGTACGCTGCCTTCTCGTATGTTACGACATACGGCCTGGACATTGCGGATACCGTCTTGTAAGTGCGCACGCGCGCAGATTGGGATTTATACCGATAGTACTCGGCAAACATCAGTGATGTCCCGCTGACAGCACTGTATGGAAAATATCCTTCCCACTGAGGCATGATCAGGATGCTTATCGTATGTATCAGTGACATGAAGCAGGAAAGTGTTACGATCGTTTCCATGTTAGGCTTCAGGAATATAAAGTCACGCAAGCCGAAGGCCACAGTTTTGACGCACATCAGCATTATCAGGATCAGCAGGCATGCGTTGGCAAACAGGTATATGTGCGGGTTTCTAACATATGTAAGTGACTTTGGCAAATACAAACCGACTTTCTGAGCGATGTTTATATACAGCAGTACAGCGCAGAACAAAGCACCTGCAAGCAATCTAAGCCGAATAAGCCCCATGTCTTCGATCAGCGCTTTTGCGGCTTCGCCCGGATTCTGATCCGTTATCTCCTCCGGTTCCTGCTCAGGTTCCCGGTAATCATCATCTTCATCACCGGTATCTATCCGGTCATCATATTCCCGGATCTTCTTCCTATTCCATGACCTTGACGTCTTCCTGGTTTCTTCACCGTCATCCCGGGCAGCGTCATCATCAGAAGATCCGATCAGTTCTTCCGAATGATCTTCTACGGCATCCTGCCCGTCGGAGAAAGTCTGGGACGACGATTCCTGCATCTCATCCTTCTGTTTCTTTGAACGTCTCTTCCTGCCGAACAGCTTTCGGCGCTTTTTATCCTCCTCTTCAAGCAGCTCTTCTTCGGCTTCATCTATCTCGATCTCCGCGGCAAGGCCGGCTTTTGGTCCGAAGTACTTTGCAAAATTGTCTCCGAATATTGGACTTTCGTCATTTTCCGTAATGACTTTTACCTTTTGCGAAGGAGCTGACCTGTCCTCGGATCTCTTTTCGTTTTTCAGGTTTGCGGGATCGGAAACAGGCCCGTCATTCCTGGCGATGCCGTCAGCAGAAGGGCGTTCATCCTGTTTCGGGCCCCGATGATAAGCGTCCTGTATATTATGTAAATCAAGGTCCCCATGCTGATCTTCAGCGATCGAACCCTTGGAAGCTTCCTCGAGTGTCTTCTCCAGATCCAGGCTTGACTGAACAGCCATCAGGATCTTTGCCACTTCATCGTCGAGCTCTTCGTCCCCTGCTCTCTTTCTCCTGCGATCGGTTGCAAACTCCCTCAATATCTCATCGATCAACATGTCCGTCGAATCGACCGATCCATTACCGTTCAAATCATCCCGTATCGATGAGCCGGGGGCAGACCGCCCGCCTTCTCCGCCGCTTCCGGCTTTTGCCTGTCCGACGTTTGCGTCTGTTTCGCCGGAGAGCATGCGCTCGCTATCGACCAGATGGTCCTTGTTATACTCAGACATCCGTCTCACCCATCGTTGAAATTTTATACGTTGCAGTGTCCGCCGATCCCCTTATCAAACTTCCATGCGCTGCCTTACCGCTTCATACAAAACCACTGCCGCAGCGGCGGATGCATTTAGCGACGAGACAGCTCCTTTCATGGGAATAGATATCAGAAAATCGCACTCATCCAAAACAGTATTGCTTATACCTTTTCCTTCTGAGCCGACAACAACAGCTGAAGGAAGCTTGAAGTCCGCCTCATAGATCAGCTTGCTGCCTTCCATAGTCATTCCGAATACCCAAATACCGTATTTCTTGATCTCCCTCAGAAAATTGGCGATGTTGCTGACCTTGATTACCTTCATATGTTCCAATGCCCCGGCCGAAGCCTTTGATACGGTCGCCGTAAGCCCCGCTGACCTGCGCTTGGGTATCACCACCGCATCGGCACCGGACGCTTCGGCAGTACGAATTATGGCACCGAGGTTGTTGGGGTCTTCTATATGGTCGCACACAACAAGCAGCGGGGCCTTTCCTTTTTCATTGGCTTCCTCGAGCACTTCCTCGATCGTCGAGTACTCCCTGACAGGAATGAATGCGATCACACCTTGGTGCGCCCTGGTTATGCTCATCGCATCGAGCCTTTTGCGGTCAGTCTCAACGATCACGGCGCCGGCCTGCTTAGCCCTTCTGACTATCTCCTGGATCGACTCGCCGCGAGCCCCCTCCAGGATGAAGAGCTTGTCTATCTTGCGGCCTGCTTTGAGCGCTTCCATTACAGGATTGCGCCCTTCAACTATGCCGTCTGCTTCTGCCTGCGGTTCGTTGTTCCTGCTTTCCCGGCGATTTCTGTATTCCTTATCCATGTAAACCCCCATTGCTAAACGATTGCGAATAGTTAGACCGGGTCGTATTGCATATTATGTAATTTGTTGATAGTATATCACAAATACATGTCGATTAAAAGAGCAAAACTCATCTAAGACAGGTAATATCGATTGCGCTGTCCGTTCAACTCGTATATAATTGGGGTCAAAAGGTTAAAATCCGACATGCGGTGTATAATGCCAGAAGAACCGGAAAATGAAGGGAAAGATCGATTTGAATCATCCTGATAGTAGCGCATTCCTCAATCATTATGGCAAAAAACGGCCAGGTTCATACGGTCCGTTAAAGCGATCGCACCTGGTAACAATTGCTATCATCGTATTATTGGCATCGCTGGCAATACGATATAAGTTTCTCGACCATAAGTCAAATGACTATAATTATTTTTTGAAGAACTGGGTCGAGTTTTTCCGCCGGAACGGAGGATTTGCGGCGATCGGCAAAAGGATCGGGGATTATAATGTCCCCTACCTGTATTTTCTGGCACTGTTTTCATATATTCCGATAAACGACCTCTATCTGATCAAGGGCCTTTCGATACTGTTCGATATGGTCATGGCATTTGCGGCATTTAAGATCACAACTTTTGTCACAAAAAGGAACGATCTGGGGCTCGCTGCATTCTTCGCGGCCCTTATGCTTCCGACCGTTATCGTCAACTCTTCAATGTGGGGGCAGTGCGACTCGATATATACGGCTTTCGGACTCCTTGCCCTGTATTTTGCATTGACGGACAGGCCTGTTTTGTCGGTTTGCATGGCTGCCGCAGCATTTTCATTCAAACTCCAGATCATATTCCTGCTGCCGGTATACGCGGTCTTCCTGTTTACCGGAAAGGTAAGGATACGTCACCTTCTCGCCTTCCCGCTCGTATACTTCATCCTATTCGCTCCTGCCGCACTTATGGGCAGGCCAATTGAAGATGCGGTTTTGATATATACCAACCAGGTCGGCTTGTACAGCAAACACCTGACGCTGAACGCTCCCTCTGTTTATGCGCTGTTTGACAAGGCGGTCTATTCCGCTGTCAATTCGTTTCTGGGGATCGCAGCCGCATTCGTCTTTCTGGCCGGCTTGCTGGCATATTTGATCATTCGCAGGGAAGCCCTGACCTTAAGGACCATTGTTATCTCAGCGACACTGATTTCACTTGCGATACCTTTTTTCCTTCCCTCGATGCATGAGAGGTACTTTTACTTATCTGACATCCTTACGGTCTTGTCGGCTGCTGTATGTCCATGGCTGATCCCTGCGACTATACTCGTCCAGCTTGGTTCCTGGACAGGGTACCACGCCTATTTCTACGGCGGCGGGATCGGCATCAAAACCGGAGCCGTGTTTATGCTTGCAGCAATGATCCTGATCGCCGGATTTCTTGTTTATTATATAGAAAAAAACCGGAAACTCTCCCTGCCTTGACCGTTGTGTTAATGTGATGATATAATAAATCGATGATTTGACCGCATATTTGACAGTCTGTCGAATTTCATATTTATAATTGAGGAGGATACCTGTTGGTTAAGATAATCCAAAACAAGGTGCAGCTAAGTAACGGTAAGTTGGAACCCGCGTTGTTCCAGTCGTATTCGGATACGATCGCCGGCAGATCCGCAACGATCACTTACTCGATACTCTCATCGCATAATATATCCGGCAGCATGGAAAACCTGCGTCTGCGCTTTGACTCGATGGCTTCACATGATATAACTTACGTCGGTATAATCCAAACAGCGCGGGCCAGCGGTCTTAAAAGCTTTCCCATCCCCTACGTGCTGACAAACTGCCACAACAGTCTGTGTGCGGTCGGCGGAACAATAAACGAAGACGACCATCTCTACGGCCTTTCCGCGGCAAAGAAATACGGCGGTGAATTCGTACCCGCGCATTTGGCCGTTATCCATCAATATATGCGTGAACGCTATGCCTCTCCGGGCAAGATGATACTCGCTTCCGACAGCCACACGAGGTACGGCCCTGCAGGTACCCTCTCCGTCGGCGAGGGCGGACCCGAGCTTGTAAAACAGTTGCTGGGACGTACATATGACATAAAGTATCCCGAGGTCATCGCGGTATGGCTCGAAGGCAGACCCAGACCCGGTGTCGGACCCCAGGACGTAGCGCTTGCCATCATACACGCGACGTTCAAAAATGAGTTTGTCAAGAACAAGGTACTTGAGTTCATAGGCCCCGGAGTGTCCAATTTATCGATGGACTACAGGTTTGGTATAGACGTTATGACTACCGAGTCCGCTTGTCTGAGTTCGGTGTGGCGCACTGACAGGCATGTACGCGACTTCCTTGAGATACACGGCAGGTCCGGGGAGTATGCCGAACTCAATCCTTCGGAAGGTGCCTGCTACGACGGGGCTATCGTTGTCGAGCTTGACAAGATAGAGCCAATGATCGCCCTCCCGTTCCATCCGTCTAATTGCTACACGATACGGGAGTTCAAGGAAAACATGGAAGACATCCTTGCGGCAGTCGATGAGGACGCGGCGAAACTGCTGAATCTTAAGTCTCCTGTAGAATCGCTGCGCTCAAAGATCCGCGACGGCAGGTTTGTGGTTGACCAGGCATTTGTCGGAGGGTGTTCGGGAGGTCTGTATCAAAATATCATCCGAATGGCGGAAATACTTGGCGGGTCATCCATAGGAAGCGACGGCTTTTCCCTGTCTGTCTATCCCGCAAGCCAGCCAATGATGATAAAGCTTACAGAAAACGGCACCCTGACGACATTGATGAACTCCGGCGCAGTGATCCGCTCTGCCTTCTGCGGTCCCTGCTTTGGTGCCGGCGACATCCCCGGCAACGGAGGCTTTTCTGTCCGCCATGCTACAAGGAACTTCCCCAACAGGGAGGGTTCAAAGCCGTCCGAGGGTCAAATATCTTACGTCGCCCTCATGGATGCCAGGTCAATAGCCGCGACTGCATTGAACGGAGGAGTGCTTACTGCGGCGACCGAGCTGGATAGTCCTCCTCAGGACACAGTTGAAACAGACTACTCCTTCAACGATGCTCCGTACAGAAACCGCGTCTATTTCGGTTACGGCAACCCGAAACCGGACACCAAACTTGTTTTCGGTCCGAACATCGCCGACTGGCCCGAGCAAATACCTCTGCCCGAGAACCTGCTCATCGGTATCGCTTCAGCTATCTATGACCCCGTAACGACAACGGATGAACTGATACCTTCCGGCGAGACGTCATCATACCGTTCAAATCCCATAAAACTGGCTTCTTATGCGCTGTCGCGAAAGGATCCGAAGTATGTGGAGAGGGCCGGAGAGATACGTGCTCTGGAAATCGAGAGAAGGAACTGTCTGTCGTCAGAACTGGAGGCTACCTCCCGGGCCAAGTTATCCGAATCCTTGTCAGAATACCTTGGAGATCGTGATTACAGGACATGGGGAATAGGCTCCGCGGTATTTGCCCTCAAGCCCGGTGACGGCTCCGCGCGAGAGCAGGCAGCGTCGTGCCAAAGGGTCCTCGGAGGTGTTGCGAACATCGTTCAGGACTATGCGACGAAGCGTTACCGCTCAAATGTGATAAATTGGGGCATGCTCCCGTTCACGCTTGACGATGCAGGCACTTATGGCATCGCCCCGGGCGACAAGATCGCTGTCCCGAACATACGTAAAGCCCTGATCGACGGAGAAACAGAAATACCGGCGCAGCTCATCCAGGGGGACAGGATAACGGAGATCACACTGAAACTGCCCGGTATCACAAAGGAAGAAAGGGATATTATCCTTGCGGGCTGTTTGATAAATTATTACGCAAACTGAACATGAAGCTGCATGAGACGGGCACGTTCATACCGGTCTACGATGGTCGGGATCACGCGTCCGTCTTTTTTCAAATATGCAGCAGTCTGAAAATGCCCGAAGCATATTGAAAACAGGCATATCATGCAGGAGCAAATCATGCATGAAAAAAACGATCCTCCAGGTTTACCTCCTCAGAGAATCGTTTTTTGTCAAACAGTAGTTTTGATGCTGTGAATGTAACGGTACTTCAACGCCATCGATCTTCAGTCGTCTTCGCCGTCGTCCTCGTCATCACAGCAACATTCGTCTTCGTCGCCCATATCTATTTCGAGCGATTCGTTGCAGTGAGGGCATGAGAAGCGTCCGCTGGCGAACATATCCTCGTCTATGCGGATCGGCTCACCGCATGCAGGGCAGTCCAGTTCAAGGGTCTCGAACGCGTCGCTGCCGCAGCAGCAGCCGTCCTCACACTCGTCATCATCGTCGTCATTATCGTAGTCATCAGACAAAATGTCTTCTATGTCATCCGATATGAGCGCGACTTCGTTATCCAGCAGCTCCAGATCCTGTTCGATCTCGTCCATTTGGCTGCGAATGCTCTGCAGCTCCTCGGATATCTCTCCGATAGCGTCTATCAACGAAGCAATGAGCTTATGCTCCGGTTTGCTTTCGTCCAGGCTTATTCCTTCTGCCAAACCTTTCAAATAAGAGGCTCTTTCTTTTACGTCCATGTCAGTCTCCAATCCAATATTTATTTTGCCCGTTCAAGGTATTCGCCGGTACGGGTATCGATCCTGATAACGTCACCGGTGTTGATAAAGATCGGCACTTTGATAACTGCGCCGGTTTCCAGGGTTGCCGGCTTCGTTACGTTGGTTGCCGTATCTCCCCTTACGCCGGGCTCGGTGTCGACCACCTCAAGGTCAACGAACAGAGGGGGCTCCACTCCGAAAACATTGCCCTTATAGGAGAGGACCTTAACGGTTTCGTTTTCCTTGACGAACTTGAAATTGTCGTCGAGTTTGTCCTTGTTTATGGGGATCTGCTCATAGGTCTCGTTGTCCATGAAGTAGTAGAGATCTTCGTCGTTATACAGGTACTGCATCTCTTTGCGCTCGATGAATGCGGTCGGGAAGCGCTCTGTAGGGCTGAAAGTCTTCTCCACTACGCCGCCGTTGACGACATTCCTCAGCTTCGTTCTGACAAAGGCCGCACCCTTTCCGGGCTTGACATGCTGGAACTCTACGACCTGCATGACCTGGCCGTCCAACTCAAATGTTAAACCGTTCCTAAATTCTCCGGCTGAAACCATATTAACCTCCCATGAGCTCAATAGATATCAAACTTAACCTCAACATTTTACATTAAAATACAAATATATGCAATATTTTTTATAGAATAATAAGCTCTTTTTTCGCCGAGGTGATATTCTCGCACCCGTCTTCTTTCAGTATGAGGACGTCTTCGATACGGACGCCGAATTCTCCCGGCAGATAGATCCCTGGTTCCGCCGATATGACAGCTCCCACCGGCAATACTTTGTCGTCTGTTGCCGAGGCACTGGGAGGTTCATGGATTTCTATCCCGAGACTGTGTCCAAAACCGTGTCCGAAGCAATCACCGTAGCCTGCATCGTCAATGACCTTGCGTGCAGCGCCGTCAACGACGCGCCCGGGAACGCCCGCCCTGGCGGCTACAATGCCCGCCTGCTGCGCCCTCAGGACGATACTGTATATCTCCCGCATCTTGTCAGAAGCGCTGCCTACCGCAACGGTACGTGTCATGTCTGAACAGTACCCCATGTAGACACAACCGAAGTCCATAGTGACAAAGTCACCATATTCTATCTTCTTGTCACTGGGGACACCGTGCGGTTTTGATGAATTCTTCCCTGATACGACTATCGGGTCAAAAGAAGTATCATCCGCTCCGTGTCTGAGCATCCGGTAGACAATCTCCGCGGCGATCTCCTTCTCGGTGACTCCCGGTCTGATCAGCCCCAGTACTTCCTCAAATGCCATCTCCGCGATCTTCTGGGCTTTGCGCATCCTCTCCTGTTCCCACGGTTCCTTGGATGAGCGCACCATCAGGATCGCGTCGCCCACACCAACCAGTTCGGCGTTTATTTCCCGTTCAAGGTCCCTATGAGCCGAAACGCTGGTCCTGGCATCCTCAAAGCCGATCCGCTTAATATTATGCTCTTCAATCACTTTATTTATAAGGGAGTTATAATTTCTGTCCCTGCCAACCATTATCTTTTCAAATCCCTCGATCTCCTGGGCAGCCTCGAAATAACGAAAATCGGTGAAGAAGTAATTTGCTTCCTTCGTTATGACTGCCACGCCGGCGGACGATTGAAACCCGGTCGCATAAAACCTGTTTTCAGGAGATGTCACCAGCAATGCATCGATGCCGCGCTTGTCAAGAAGACCAGCCAACTTTTTTGAATTGTTCATTTCCATTTATCCTTTCCTCAAATTTAGACCATCTTGTTAAAGTATATTGATCATCTTGTTTAAGTAATATTTATTATAATGCCGAAAAATACTTAATTCCGGTTTTTTGCTTCGGAAACGGTCGAAACCTGCCTGAGTTCGTCAAAATATACCCTTTTCATTTCGAGAGCGTCCATTGATTGTGTCCCTGCGGACTCGCATATGAAAACCGGTGAATAGCCCCGCTCTGCGACCAGCCGTGCTATCGGGCGAAAGTCAGGGCCGAAGTCCGTCTGTCCGAACGTGAGATGCCTCTTTTCTCCGCCCTTCGAATACTCGATCTTCGAAAAGTGAGAATGAAAAACCGCCGTGCGCTCAAAACCCAGGACATCCTCCATCCTGTCGAACAGTGCTGCCGTTTTTTCATAGCCGTCCAGCTCTCCAAGTGTCCTGGCATATAAGTGCCCGAAATCGATGCAGGGTATGAGCCGTTCGTCGACCGAGCAGAGAAAAAGCACTTCCTCCAGGTCGCCGAGCTGATTTATTTTCCCCATCGTTTCGGGGCAAAGGACCAGATCGCCGTAACCGGCATCGTCCATTTCCTTCAGAATGATTCCCAGCGCCTTCTGTGACTGCATCAGCGCTTCTTCTCTCGGCTTGCCGGCTGCCGATCCCGAATGGAGCACGATCCTGGTCCCGCCCATATGCCTTATGGCCTTGCAGCATTGAAGCACATAATTGATGTTTTTTTCCAGGTTATCGGGGTTGGATAGGCTGATATAGTATGGCGCATGAAGCGATATCGAAATTCCGTGCGTGCTGGCCTGGGAACCGATTTCCTCCGCCGTCGCCTGACCGATGCGGACACCATTCCCGCACTGGTACTCGTATGCGTCCAAACCTATCCCGCTAAGCCAGGCCGGCATCCTGACCGATGAATTGCCTACAGTTTCTATGAAAATATCGGGATTCCCCGCCGGTCCGAACAGAGCCCTCATCGGGTCTCTCCTTTCATTGATTTGGAGGCGATCCGTATAAACGGAGTTTCTATCCACCGTCTGACGGAAAACCATGGGCTCTCATTGATGCCCCTCGGATACACGATATATGCTTTGCAGCCGGCCCTCTTGGCGCCCAGGACATCGGTGAAAATCTGATCGCCTATGGCGGCTATGTGCTCTGGTTCCGTGCCTATTATCTCGGCGGCCCTCAGAAATCCCTTCCTGCTCGGTTTTCCCGCCTTTACGATATAAGGCAAACCAAGCGCCCGGCTTATATCCGGCACCCTGTTCTCCTTCCGGCTGTTCGAAACGATCACCGTCCTGATGCCGGCATTGCGCAGACTCTCCATCCACCTGACGATTTCGGGGGCCGGGAGCGATTCGGAATATTTCGCGATCGTATTGTCAACGTCCAGGGCGACCCCGATGATCTCCTGGTCGATAAGCCAGTCTGCCTTTATATCGGTCACTTTATCAAACACCGCGTCCGGCAATAAGCATGCCATCAGCGAATGAACAGGCGTTTTATTTGCTGTTGCAGACAAAACAGATCCTCCGTTCGCAAATATTGTCTTTTAATGTTTGCCATTACATTGTATGTCATGTTAAGTACGCAGAACTCATATTATTAAATATAAATAGCAGTGGCGAAATCATATGCTATTAAGTATATCAGCAAACATCAAAACGTACAAGTATATAGCATATAAGAGAGAACTCTAAATCGTATTGTGAACGGGGGACGGGTGTGTTCATGGAAGAACTGACAGTCTACTTATGCATATCGCCGGCAGAAACATCCAGCGCATCACAAGCCGGGTTCCCGCTTTGCCATATGGCTTACCGGATAGGCAAAGAATTCCGACTATACCGCAGCGGTATTGGCATCAATGTCAGAAACGGTTTGATGCTTCTTTCCGACTACGGCCTCGACAGCTCGGAACTCTATTCTTCCATGCTTATAAGGGACATCAAGCGGGAGTGTGATTTGCGCGGCTACACCGGAGTGGTTTGCGATTTTGAAAACGGCGAAAATGAAATGCTGAAAAACTTCCTTTATGAAGCGGACGGATACTTCTCACAGTGTGGCATTCAATTATATGTTCATGAGTCCTATGAGAATATTGCACCTAAATCAAAGGTCCTGATCTCAACCGACGTTACCGGGGGATCCTTTCTGAATCATCTTAACCGCGCGGTAGATCAATATACGCCTGACCGCATAGCGCTGTTTTACGACCCTGTCTGCATCGACTTCGTCATGCCATCTCCGTCCGGAGACAAGGACAGGATCCCTAGGTCGAGTATAGCGGAGCTGCTTCGTAAGTATAACGCAATATCCTATTATTCGCATGAACTGTGTTCATATTACTTTACATACCGTGATGACAACAGGCAGAGCCACTTCGTGATGTATGACGACGAAAGGAGCATGCTCAAGAAGCTGGGCGCTGCAAGGCAGGCCAGGTTCAAAGAAGCTTTCGTACTGTATAGCGACGCAAAAAACTGCATCGACCAGTTGCATGAAATATCAAAAGGCTGACATATTCAAAAGAGGCTACGCTTGCGGCGTAGCCTCAATGAATACTACTTGGACCTTCTCTTCTTAGCTCTGGCAGCCTCTGACTTTTTGCGTCTCTTTACGCTGGGGCTCTCATAGTGCTCCCTCTTTCGAATCTCGGAAAGAACGCCGGCCTTTGCGCAACTACGCTTAAAACGTTTCAAGGCACTGTCAAGGGACTCATTTTCCTTCACATGGACTTCCGCCATTTTACCTTCCCTCCCTCCGAGTACGAAATCGTATCATTAATTATACTATCGTGATATACGATTGTCAAGAAAATTTACTTGACTATCAAATTGACGAGCTTCCCTTTGACGACGATGGTCTTTACGATCTCCTTGCCCTCTATGAACTTGCGCACCTTTTCCTCGTTCTTTGCCGCTTCGACCATCTGTTCGTCGGTGCTGTCCGCTTCAAGCTCGACAGTGGAGCGGAATTTCCCGTTTATCTGGATCGCAACGGTGATGCGCTCATCCTTGGTCTTGCTTTCGTCGTAAGCTGGCCATGGGGCGACCGAGAGCATCGTATCATTTCCGAGCATATGCCACAATTCTTCGGTGATGTGCGGTGCAAACGGGTTCAACAGGTGGAGGAATACTTCGAAGTCTCCCCTCGTCGCCCCGTTTTCCTGTAAGGTGTTGAGCAGTGACATCAGGGCGGCGATCGCCGTATTGAACTTCAGTTCCTCAATGTCGCCCGTTACTTTCTTGATCGTTTTGTGTATAGCGCTTTCGTTTGCCGGCGAAACTTCGGCAGACGGCGACAATGTCTCCGCCATGTTCCATACCCTGTCAAGGAAGCGCCTGCATCCTTTGACTGCCGTCGATGACCATGGCGCAGCCTTTTCAAAGTCTCCAATAAACATTATATAGAGACGCATCGTATCTGCGCCGTACTGGTCGACGATGTCATTGGGGTTGATGACGTTCCCGCGCGACTTTGACATCTTTTCGCCGTTCTCGCCGAGGATCATACCGTGGCTCGTTCGTTTGAGATATGGCTCTTTAGTCGGGACAACACCTATGTCATACAGGAAGCGATGCCAAAAACGCGAATAGAGGAGATGGAGCGTGGTATGTTCCATACCACCGTTATACCAGTCTACCGGTATCCAGTATTTCATTGCGTCCTGTGATGCAAGCTCACTGCCGTTGCCAGGATCTGTATATCTTAAGAAGTACCAGCTCGAACCCGCCCACTGGGGCATCGTGTCCGTTTCCCTTTCTGCATCTCCGCCGCAGACGGGGCACTTTACCTCGACCCAGTCACGCATCTTTGACAGCGGGCTCTCCCCTGTATCAGTCGGCTCGTAACTTTCGACGTCCGGGAGCATAAGCGGCAATTCGCTTTCCTTGAGCGGAACATGCCCGCAGCTTGGGCAGTTGATGATCGGGATCGGCTCTCCCCAGTAACGCTGGCGCGAGAAAACCCAGTCCCTCAGTTTGTAGTTTATCTTCGGTGTTCCCAGGCCGCGTTCGGCAAGCCATTCGACTATGGCCTTCTTCGCCTGGGATACCTCCATTCCGTCAAGGAATCCGGAATTTACCATTATTCCCGTTTCGGTGTCGGTATAGGCTTCTTTTGTTACGTCGCCGCCAGAGACGACTTCTATTATAGGAAGGTCAAACTTCTTTGCAAACTCCCAGTCACGAGTATCATGTCCCGGTACTGCCATTATGGCACCTGTACCATATGTCATCAGCACATAGTCGGAAATATATATAGGTATCGACTTGCCGTTAACAGGATTGATCGCCATTACGCCTTCCAGGCGTACACCTGTCTTTTCCTTATTGAGCTCGGAGCGTTCAAATTCCGATTTGAGGGCAGCCTGCTCAATATATTGCCGTACCTGGTCTATGTTTTTCAGTTTTTCCGACCACTTCTCTATAAGCGGATGTTCTGGTGAAAGGACCATATATGTCGCTCCGAAAAGAGTATCCGGACGGGTTGTGAATACTTTGATTACACCACCCGCATCGGTTTTGAAGTCGACTTCGGCACCCTCGGAGCGGCCGATCCAGTTTCTCTGCTGAGCCTTTACACGTTCCGGATAGTTGACCTCTTCCAAACCGTCAAGCAGCTTTTGTGCATATTCAGTGATCTTCAGCATCCACTGGCTCTTTTCCCTGCGCACGACTTCGGATCCGCAGCGTTCGCAAACCCCGTCTACCACTTCTTCGTTTGCCAGTACGCACTTGCATGACGTGCACCAGTTTACAGGCATTTTTGCCTTATAAGCCAGGCCGTGCTTGAAGAGCTGCAAGAAGATCCACTGGGTCCACTTGTAATACTCCGGATCGGTGGTGTTGATCTCTCTTTCCCAGTCAAACGAGTACCCGAGAAGCTTGCACTGGCTTTTGAACCTTTCGACGTTCCTTTTTGTAACTTCGGCAGGATGGACCTTGTTCTTTATGGCATAGTTTTCGGTCGGAAGGCCAAAGGCATCCCATCCGATCGGGAACAGGACGTTATACCCCTCCCTGCGACGCTTCCTTGCAACGATGTCCATGGCGGTGTACGGTCTTGCATGCCCGACATGCAGGCCGTCTCCCGAAGGGTACGGGAACTCCACCAGGGCATAGAACTTCGGTTTGGAGCTGTCGTTTTCGGACCGGTAGACTGCCTCTTCATCCCATTTTTGCTGCCACTTTTTTTCAATTTTCAGATAGTCGTATTTCATGGAGATACCTTCCTATCTATCAACACTTTTGAAAAGTGATTTTATATCATTTTATGCTTGGATCGGTCCCGCCTGCATTTATCCTCGGCGCATCGGACCAAAGCCTTTCGAGCGAATAGTATTTGCGCGTATCCTCGGTAAACAGGTGCACGACTACCGAGCCGTAATCCATAAGGATCCAGTTGCCCGTATCATAGCCCTCGATCCCTAACGGCGGAAGTGACTGGCCTTCCTTCAGTTTCAATTCGACTTCGTCCGCCAATGCCCTCAGGTGGACGGTCGACGTACCCGTACACAGTACGAAGTAATCCGCAATTATCGTCAGCTCTTCGATTTCTATGATCTCAATGTCGATACCCTTCTTATTGTCCAGCAGCTGCGCAATAGTCCTTGCAAGATCCCTGGACTGCATCATCAAAGCATTACCTCCGTCCTAATCAATTTGTTAGGGTTTGATCAAATCCAGATCGGTGATATCGGTAGTATATGGGTTGATCGAAGAGTTTATAAGGGCAAGCGCCTCATCCTCTTCGGCGTATACGTAAGACAGGCCTTTATACATACAGCTGTGTTCGGCGTAAGTATGGAAATGCAGTCCGTTTTCGGTATCGACACCCAAAGCTTCCTTGGCCAGCCAGAGTATTTCACCTGCATCAAGATCGGTCTTCAGGTTGTCCACCGCAATATCAACAAGCTCGTCCAGCTTAAGCAGAGTCTTCACGTTTATCATCTTCTTGGCGATCGCGGTCAGGAGCTTCTGTGTAGTCTGTATCCTGTCCAGATCTTCGCGGGGGTAACCTGTGCCGTCGTTGTTGTGGCGGAAACGCACGACTTCAAGGGCCGACTTGCCGTCAAGGAATTGAAGTCCCTTTTTATAATGGATATGGAGGTCCTGGGTCGGGTCGTCATAATCCATGTCGACCGGGACATAGAATTCGACTCCGCCTATTGCATCCACAAGGTTTACAAACCCTTTCAGGTCCACCATCATGTAGAAATCCGGCTTGAATCCGATCAGAGATGAAATTTCCTTTTTGAGGTTGTCGATCCCGCCGTTAGCATAGGCGGCATTTATTTTCTTGACCTTTCTAGATACGTTTACGATCGTATCTCTCGGTATATTTACCACATGGGCCTGCTTGTTTGCCGTGTCAAACGATGCCACCATCAAAACGTCCGTATTGGCACCCACTTTGTCGGTGCCGATGATCAGGAAAGTATAGAAACCCTTCTTGCGCTCCAGTACCGGTTTGCCGTCATCCGGCTTTGCCGTATCGTCAGGTTTGGCAGTGGGATCATCGATATCGGGTTCTTCGACATCTATATCTGTTTGCCCGGTAGGGTCCGGAGTCGTATCCGGTGTTATTTCAGGCGGTCTTACGATGAGCTTGTAAGCGATATATAACATCGCCAATAATATCAGGATCGTCCAGAATGCGATCACAAATGCCCTGCGGCGTTTTGCCGTACCGTTCTTCTTTTTTTTACGCACGCCGTTGGAAATACCGGGATCAGTTTGTGTCCTGCCTTTGCCGGGAGATTTCCTGCCTGCTTTTCTTTTGCCTATGAGAACCGATCCGTCCGCTCTCCTGCCGTTTGCGACGGCTTTTCCGGATTTGTTTGCTTGCATTGCTTATCCATTCCTATCTTTTCATAAATGTCCAGATCTTATCTTTTTATACGGACTGTGACAGTGAGAGTTTTGTTCCAACCGTGAGAACTCACCTTGAATCGGATGTTATGATCAGAAAATGATTATATGCCTCGATCGTATCAGGCGAAAGAGGTATGCGCTTGCTGCAAACCTCTATTATGGTATTGCTCAATGCAGTCAGCATTGCCAGTTCAAGGCATTGGTAAGCAAAGTCCCTGACCTCTTTCACTCCGTCAAAACTTCTGGTCGGCTCTATGTAATCCGCAAGGTATATTATCATCTCCAGCTTTGACATTCCTGCTCTGCCGGTAGTGTGGTACCTGATAGCGGACTCTATTTCACCGTCCACGCCAAAGTTTTCACGCGCAAACTCAGCGCCGGTTATCGCATGCAGAGGTCCGAAAGCTAAAGTATCCGCTGTTCGGGGTATTATACCATACTTTTCAAACAGTTTCAATTGTTCCTCGCGGCCAAGCGACTTCGTCACGTCATGGAGGAGCGCCGCGACTGCCGCTTTGGCAGGATCCTCTCCCCAGCGGTTCGAAAGGCGGACCGCCTCGATGATGCATCCGTCTACATGCGGCCTGCGCCCGGGATCGACATAGGAAATCGCTTTCCGGTAAAGATCTGTTTGCCTGAACTGATCCAATAAATTCGGATCACTCAAATCTATATGTTCAGGAAAAGGCTTTACGTCCGAACCCCCTGTCCGACCGTCACTCCCTTTGCATCCATAAAGCCTGTTTTCACGGATATATTCCATTACCTTATCCGGAATCAGGTCCGTATTTCCGTTCGACATGATCGCCTTTCTCACTTCGGTCGACGAAACTTCGACCTCCCGGTTTTCAAGGACGATGCAATCGGCGCCGAACTTACCTGCCAGAAAATCCCTGTGTTCCAGCAGTTCAGCCAGCTGCCCTCTCTGTCTGCAGAGTGCGCAAATCGTGCAGGTCCTGAATATTTCATCAGGCCTGTACCAGTCCTGGATGGTCAGGAACATGTCTGCGCCCACGATCAGGAAAATTTCCGCCAGCGGGTAGATCCTCCTGATTTCCTTAAGCGTATCGGCGGTGTAGCTTCGGCCGCTCCTCCGAAGCTCTATGTCCAGCACTTCAACATTCTCCATGCCTTCAAATGCAAGCTCTGTCATCCTGTACCTGTGGGCAGATGAAGGCGAACCTTTTGCAAGGTCCTTATGGGGAGGGAGCGATGTCGGAATGACCAGCAGCATGTCCAGCTTCAGACTTCTGAAAGCGTACTGCGCTGCTGCAACATGCCCGTTATGCGGCGGGTTGAACGAACCTCCGAACAATCCTATACGCTTTTTTTCTGTGTCCATGTTTTTCAAGCCTTCCGGTTATAAACAGTCGATGGATATCAATATATGATCGAAGCGTATAAACCGCTCCGTCAGCTTTCCGAATCAAAAAAACCTAATTCAGCAAGGGATTCTCAGGGTCAGGCCTGTAAAGAACAAATCGGCTGCCGATGACCTGGACCGTCTCGCTCCCGGTCAGCTCCGCCAGTTCTTCGCCGGCTTCCCTCGCGGTCATAAAAGCGGTCTCAAGTACCCTTCCCTTGATGAGCTGCCGGGCTTTAAGCGCGTCGTCGGCCTGTTTTACGATGTTTTCGGTTATCCCGCCCTTGCCTATGATCACGATCGTATCGATTTTGTTCGCCATGGCTCGCAGCTTTGCTCGATCTTTAGATGACAGCATCATTCAGTCTCCCTTTCAGTTTTTCGACCATCAGCCGGATCGCCTTTGCCCTGTGCGATATGCTGTTTTTGAGCTCCGGGGGCATCTCTGCAAAGGTCTGGCTGTACTCCGGCACGTAAAATATGGGGTCATATCCGAATCCGCCTTCACCGCGGCATTCATTTATTATTATCCCCTCGCATGTGCCTTTAGTAACTATTTTCTCTCCGTTGCTCAGAACACATGCGATCGCACAGACAAAGCGGGCTGTCCGCTTTTCTTCAGGCACACCCTGCAGTTTTTCCAAAACCGTTTTCTTGCGCTTTCCCGGTTCGGCGTATCGGGCGGAATATATCCCGGGCTCACCGTTCAGTGCGTCTATCTCAAGTCCGGAGTCATCCCCTATCGCCGAAAGCCCGGTTTTGCGCATAACCGTCTCAGCCTTGATGAGTGCATTTTCCTCGAAAGTTTTGCCGCTTTCGATGATTTCTTCGTTAAAGCCCGCTTCGTCAAGGCTTATAACTTCTATGCCCAGATTTGAAAGTATGGAGACCAGTTCGGCGAGCTTGCCTTTGTTATTCGTAGCAGCTACCATTTTCATATAATTTTCTTCCCTAAAGCTGAGAGTGGACTCATCCAAGCAGTGCGCGTACGAACTCCCGCGCATTGAACGGCATCAGGTCATCTATCCCTTCTCCGACTCCAACATAGCGGACCGGAATACCAAGCTCGTGCGCTATTGCTATAACTATTCCGCCTTTAGCGGTCCCGTCAAGTTTGGTAAGGACGATACCCGTCACATCGACTGTATCTTTGAACTGCTTGGCCTGTATCAGGCCGTTTTGACCTGTGGTCGCGTCGATCACCAACAGTGTTTCTCTCTCAGCATCCGGCAGTTCCCTGTCGATCACCCGGCTTATCTTTGAAAGCTCATTCATCAGGTTTTGCTTATTGTGCAGCCTTCCCGCCGTATCGCAAATCAGGTAATCGCTGCCGCGGGCTTTAGCCGCCGCGCAGGCATCGAATACGACTGCCGCGGGATTGGTTCCTTCGCTCTGGCGTATAAGATCTGCGTCTGCCCGTTTTGCCCAGATCTCCAGCTGGTCGGCCGCGGCTGCTCTGAAAGTGTCGGCAGCGCAAAGGAGCACTTTCTTTCCCTGGCTTGTCAGACTTGCAGCCAGTTTACCGATGGTGGTAGTCTTACCGACTCCGTTCACACCTATGACAAGGACGACCTTGATCGGGTCTTTTCCCTGCACATGACGAGCCTCGTTTTCAACAGCTTTTTCGCTGCCGTCATTGAGCAAAATGCTCACAAGGATATCTTCAAGCGCAAGCCTGATCTCTGAGGGATCGCGGAGCTTTTTCTCCCTGGTCTGTTCCCTCAGCCTTTTTACGGTTTCAAGTGATGTTTCGACGCCTATATCGCCCAGTATCAGCGTCTCCTCCAGCTCTTCAAAGAAAGCCTCGTCAGCCTTCCGGAAATCGCTGAAAATCTGTTCGAGCTGTCCCGTAACTGCCTGCCTTGTTTTTTCAAGTCCCTTTTTTATTTTATCAAAGAAAGACATGGAGCCTTCTCCTCATTATGTTTTGGTTTGATAAATAGGTTATCAGGATCATATCGCCTTTATACCCAATTCCTTTTCGACGTCCTGAATGTTTAGAGCCAATATCTTCGACTCCCCGGTCGACTCCATCGTTACGCCGTAGAGTATGTCGCATTCCTCCATCGTACCCCGGCGATGGGTTATCAAAATGAACTGCGTATTGTCTACCAGTTTATGCATGTAACTTGCAAACCGCAGTACATTTACATCGTCCAGCGAAGCGTCGATCTCGTCAAGGACGCAGAACGGCGTGGGCCTGATCTTGAGGATCGCAAAGTACAGTGCTATCGCTATAAATGATTTTTCTCCGCCGGAAAGCAGTGAGATCGTTTTGAGAGATTTGCCCGGGAGCTGCACACGTATTTCGATACCGCAGTTGAGTATATCGTCTTCATCCTCAAGCTCCAGGCACGCGCACCCCCCGCCGAAGATTTCGGTAAATGTCTCGGAAAAACTATCGTTTATTTCCCTGAACCTCTTGCCGAAGATTTCCTTCATCTGCGCCGTTATGTCGCTGATGATGTTTACCAGCTCTGCCTTTGCCTTTTCAACGTCGTCGCGCTGGGACGTCAGGTATTCGTATCTCTCGGATATGCGCTTGTATTCCTCGATAGCGCCGATATTGACGTCACCCAGGTCCGACATTTCGCGTTTCAGCTCTGAGATCCGCCTGTTCGTTGAGGTCATTGAACCAATTTCCACGGCGATCGCCTTTGCGGCGGACCTGGTAAGGCCATAGGTTTCCCAGAGCCTGTCGATTATCTGCTGTTCGTAAATGTCAGCCTCGTTCTTTTTTTGCTCCAAACGGCCCTGTTCATGCTGCAGTCGCAGGATGACCTCATTTTTATCCTTTGCCTTCCTGTCGACATCCGTTCGTTCGGCCTCGATCTCCATCTTCGCATTTGAAAGCTCCACTATCCGGGTGCGCACAGCGTCGCATTCATCCTTCAGTCTCTGAGCTTCCAAGCCTTTTTGGGCGATCTCGGCTTCAATGGCGCTTATCCTTTCCTTATAGCTTTCAATAAAGGACTGGCGTTTCTCGCTGTCAGCCGAAAACTGCTCCTTTAGCTTCTGCAGTTCCTGTATGTTCTGCAGAAGGGTATGCCGTTCTCCGATGTAACCGCTTCTCTCTTCGCGGAGCCGGGCAGCTTTATTTGTCAGCTCACCCTTCGTATTTTCCAGCTCTTCCTGCCCGATCCGGATCTGCTCTATTTGTGCCAGGAGATTTTTTCTGTTCTCCTCGTGCCTTTCGACTTGTTCCTTCAGTTCGGCTACCGCTTTTTCATTTTCGGACAGCCTGTTTTCGATCACTTCAAGCTGGTGTTTTATGTCCTCTTCTATCTGCAGGCTGTTTTCTATCCTGCTTGTAAGGACGGACAACTGTCCTTCAGCTTTCAGGACGCCTTCCTGTGCCATGCGGTGCTCATTTCTTGCGACATCCAGTTCATATTCCGCCGAGGTGACTTCCCTCTTGATTTCTTTCAGGGCGCGGTCGGCCTGCCTGAACTGCTCTTCAGTCGATCCGATTTCCTTTTCCAGCCTCTCAAGCTCGTTGGCACGCATGAGGATACCGGTGTTATTGGAATTGCTGCCGCCAGTCATGGAACCGCCGGCGTTGACGACTTGTCCGTCCAGTGTTACTACCCTGAATCTGTAACCATGCTTTTTTGCTATGGCTATGGCACTGTCAAGGTTGTCCGCAATCGCGGTTCGACCCAGGACATTTTCAACTATTTCGCGATAATCTTCCTCAGTGTGGACAAGGTCGCTTGCGATGCCCACGAACCCCATTTCACCTTCAAGCCCAGTATCCAGCCTCCGTCCGCGAATTGCGGATATGGGAAGGAAAGTAGCCCGTCCGCCGTCACTGCGTTTCAGCATGTTGATCGCGGCTTTGGCGTCCTGCTCATTTTCGACAACTATATTCTGAAGGCCGGCACCAAGCGCTGTTTCAATGGCAACGGCGTGTTCGTCGCTGACTTTTATAAGCCTTGATAAAGGGCCTCGTATACCTTTCAGAGTGCCTCGTTCACTGGCTTGCATCACAAGCTTGACAGCGTGTGAATATCCGCCGTACTCGCGCTCCATGTCCGACAGCAGCTTTATGCGATCCTGCTTGGCACGCAGTTCCATGCCAAGCCTGTTGTACTCCCTATTTGCTGCTTCGAACTTCTTTTGCCTGTTCTGCAGCCTCATCTCATAGCCGGAAATGACGTTGCCCAGCGACTGGACTTTTTCTTTCTCCTGTGAAAGGATCGCTTCAGCCTCTTCTCTCTGTTTTATCAGATCCCGCGTCATCTCCCGCCTGCCGGTCAGATCCCGGTTAAGCTCTTCTCTGCGGCTCTCAAGCTCAGCCGAAGTGGATTCAAGAGCCTTCAGTTCCATCCGCAGACGGTTCGCGGCGTTTTCCTCCGCTATTTCCCTTACACCGAGGGCATCCAAACGGTCGACCATTTCGTCCGCCGAGCCGGCGACCTCCAGGCTTTCCTGTTCGAGCTTCCGGATCTCCAGGTCAATTTCCTGCAAGCGTTTCTCTATGAGAACGATCCGGCTGTTGCCGTTCTCGATCTGTGCATCCAAATCGCCGGCGCGCCCCGCCTGCTCCGAGATTTCCTCTTCAAGGCGTTTTATATTCTCAGTAATGTTTTCCTTTGTGGAAACAAGGACCGCGATTTCACTCTCTACGTCCGCCAGTTCCTCTTCCAGCCGGCTGCGCTCGTTCCTGTCCGATTCGATCTCGGCGTCTTTTGTCCTCATCCTTTCAGACAGCTCTTCAGACAGGCGGTAGAGGTTTTCGAGCTGTGACTTCTCGTCCTCAAGCTGTTTTGTCACTTCGTCATAATTTTGGCGCACTTCCTGCGCGTTTGCCTTGATTTTTTCGAGGTTTGCAAGCCACACGGACACCTCAAGCACGCGCAGCTCGTCTCTCAAATTGAGATACTTCTGCGCCTTTTCGGCTTGCTCTTTCAGCGGTCCTACGCTGAGTTCAAGCTCGCTTATCTTGTCATTTATCCTTATGAGATTGGTTTCGGTAGCTTCAAGTTTCCTCTCGGCTTCCTCCTTGCGATAACGGAACTTTGATATTCCGGCCGCTTCTTCGAAAATCTCTCTTCTGTCGACGCTTTTGACGGACAGTATCTCGTCGATCCTGCCCTGACCTATGATGGAATATCCGTCCCTGCCAAGCCCAGTATCCATGAACAGCTCATGTATATCCTTGAGCCTGACGGAGGATTTGTTTATGTAGTATTCACTCTCTCCCGAGCGGAAGTACCTTCTTGTGACCATAACTTCCGCCGCATCTATGGGAAGGGTCCTGTCGCTGTTGTCCAGTATGAGCGAAACTTCGGCGTATCCGACCGGACCCCTGCTCTGCGTACCTCCGAAGATGACGTCTTCCATTTTTGCTCCGCGGAGCGCCTTTGACGACTGTTCACCAAGGACCCAGCGGATCGCGTCGGCTATATTCGATTTTCCGCTCCCGTTGGGACCTACGATGGCGGCTATCCCCCTGCCGAAAGTAAGGACGGTTTTATCGGGAAATGACTTAAAACCCCTCATCTCCAACGATTTTAAATACAAAACATACACCCCACGTAATTATTCGGACATTTAATTTTATCAGTAAATCCCAAGGAATTCAACCAAAACTTGAGAACCTGCGGTTATCGTCGACTTTTTCGCCGGTATCATTTCTTTGCCAGACAGGATTTCATCAAAACCTTCGGATGATGCAAATGAGTATATTTTTCCGGTTGAGCCCCCGCGCCTCTTATAATTCGTCACCGACAAAGCTTCTCTGTCAAACACGCTGATCCCCTCGAGCCCGAACTCCTCCATCAGCTTATTTATGTTCTGCCTGTGTTGCCCGACGAATAATGACAGATGCCTGCGCTCAACACCGAACAACGCGGTCCCTCCGTCCCTGATCCGTCCGGTGCCGATGACGCCGGATAGCAGCTGCCTCGCTGCCCTGTATACCAGCCTTGATTTGCAATAATCCCCGAAAGCAGGATGGTAAATTCCTGCCGCTATCTCTCCCGATAGGTCTTCGGAAGGGTTCAGTCCGACCCTCAGCACCGATATCCCCTTTGAATCAAAAAAGCCGACAAGGTCCGCACATATTTCAACAGCCTGGTCGAATGAAAGAGGCGTATACTCGCCGCTTTTCCACATTTGTTCCAGCTCTGTCCCTCTGATAACGGCGGTCGGGTATATCCTCACCCCATCCGGCTCCAGATCAGCGATCCTGTGAGCAGTCGTCATCGGAGATCCCGGAGTTTCGCCCGGAAGGCCTACCATCATCTGCAGTATAAGGGAAAAGCCCATCCGGCGGATCAGTTTTGCGGCCCTTTCGGTGTCTGCGGCGGTATGACCGCGTTTGGACAATTTCAGGACCCGGTCGTCCATTGACTGTGCACCGAGTTCAATCGTACGAACGCCGTAATACCGCAACCGGCACAGGATCTCGTTATCTATTGCATCGGGACGTGTGGAAATGCGTATGCTCCCGATCAGTCCCCCGGAGACATATGGATATGCCGCCTCCAGGTACGATCTCATCAAAGAGGGATGTATGGCCGTAAAACTGCCCCCGTAGAATGCCAGCTCGGCACCCTTTCCGGCCTTTGAGATACCGTCTTCTATAATGCTTCCTATTTCCGAAGGCATCGGCATGCCCTTCGTTATGCCGATGCCGGATAGCGTCAGGTCCCCGTGACAGGCATTCCCGGAGTTTTTGTCATTTTCTGAGCAGGCAACTTTGCTATCATCAACCGATGTTATTGAATTTTGATTACAAAACACGCACCTGCAGGGGCATCCCAGGTGCGGAATGAAAACCGGTATTATGGACCGACGTGGAGTCATTTCAATATTGTACCTTTCTTGCCGATTCGGTTCAGCGCGTCGCTTGCCGCCGCCTGTTCCGCTTCTTTTTTTGACTTCCCTTTTCCCCGTCCGACAGGCTTGCCGTTGACCAGGGCTTCTATTTCAAATATCTTGTTGTGATCCGGCCCGCTCTCGGCCACCAGCTGGTAGCTCAAAGTGTTGTCCTTCACACGCTGGACCAGTTCCTGGAGCTCCGTTTTATAGTCCCTGCTGGAACCCGGGCAGATATCTGCCGCATCACACAGGATGAACCTTTCGATAAATTTTCTTGCTTCGTCGATCCCACCGTCAAGATATATCGCTCCGATCGTAGCCTCCACGACATCGGCCAGGATCGACTGCCTTTTCCTCCCCTGCGATTGCTCTTCGCCCTTGCCGAGCAGCAGAAAATTCCCTATCTTCAGTTTCTCGGCTACGCGCACCAGGTTTGCTTCGCAAACGATACCTGCACGCATTTTCGTAAGGTCACCTTCCGCATTTTGACGGTTGCGGTAGAGAAATTCTGCGGTCACAAATCCGAGGATCGCATCCCCCAAAAACTCAAGGCGCTCATAACTGCACACTCCCGAGCCCTTGTTTTCGTTTGCGTAAGAGCTGTGAGTCATTGATGTCCTTATAAGGGATTCGTCCCTGAACTTATACCCGATGATTTCCTCAAATTCGACCACGCTGACACCCCGTTCATGCCCATAAATAGCCTGGATTTGTAAATGCGTCTCCGGCATTATAAACCGGAGACGCCAACATAATTCTCATTCGTCCTGGCTTCTTGATGTAATCAACTCGACAACGTCACCGACCGTCTTCAGACCTTCCAGGTCCCCGTCCTCTATCTCACCCAGATCGAACTCTTCTTCGAGCATCATGGTAAGTTCAACAATATCCAACGAGTCAGCACCCAGATCTTCCTCGAAGCTAGTTTTCATTGTAATAGTATTCTCATCAACGCCAAATTGCTCGGCAAGCATCTTTGCAACCTTTTCAAATACCATTGTATGTCACCTCCCCAATTCCGAATCTCTGCCAATTTATGAGGTCCGCACAAGTTACCGAGACATGATTGGAATCTCCCTGCAGACCTCTAAAAAGAATAATATGCAGAATTAAATCCCTTGTCAAGTGGATTTGGTCAATTCTGTCCATTTTCGGCTGCCTGCTGTTTGGCAGGGTTATCTACCCGCATATAGTCGATATTCGCAGTTATATCATCTATAATACCCGAATTGACATACATTATAGCCTGTTTGATCGCTGACCGCACGGTATATGCCTTGGCCGACCCATGCGCCTTGATGATCGGCTTCGATATGCCCAGGAGCGGAGCACCGCCGGTCTCGTTGTAGTCCATCAGCTTTCTCATGTCCCTGATCCCGTCATTTACCATCAGAGCAGCGATCTTTGTCTTCGTGCTTTTACCGAACAGGTTCCGCAGCAACTCAATGAACATCATGCCCATGCCTTCCATGGTCTTGAGGAATATGTTTCCGGAATAACCGTCGGTAACGATGACGTCACAAACCCCGAACATTATATCGCGACTTTCGATGTTTCCGATAAAGTTGATGCGTCCGTTTTCGGCTGCCTCAGTCAACAGCCTGTAGGTCTCCTGCTGAAGCTGCGTACCCTTGTTTTTTTCGACTCCAATATTCAGCAGTCCAACTCTCGGATTCGAAATATCAAGAATATGTTCCGCATAAGCCGAGCCCATATAAGCGAACTGCAACAGGTATTCAGGCGTGCACTCTATATTCGCTCCGCAATCGATAAGGATGGCCTTGCCTTTGAGTGTCGGTATTATCGGAGCGAGGGCTGCCCTTCGTATCCCCTTGATCCTCTTTGCCGTAAGCGTCGACCCGGACAGAAGGGCACCCGTATTTCCCGAGGAAACAAGCGCGTCCCCATAGCCGTCGGCAAGCATTTTCAGTCCGGCAAGCATCGACGAGTCCTTCTTTACCCTCACGACAGTCGACGGGTCATCCTCCATCTCAATGACCTCGGAAGCGTGTGCGATCTCGATCCCCTGCGGGATGTTATCGTATCCTTCGTCCCGTAAGGCCTGAAGGATCTCCTCACCCCTGCCCACAAGGCAGATCGACACGTTGAACTCCTCCGCAGCCATCAGTGCGCCCTTGACAAAGACGCCGGGACCGTTGTCGCCGCCCATCACGTCAACGATGATTTTCATTTGTAACACTCCTTAGCCTTTCAATTGTCTCAAGCGAACGCCTGCTCATCTCCAGGTTGCGTTCGCGTCTTTTTTTTATCTTTACCCCCAACGGTTTTAAAAGACCGAAGTTGATATTCATCGGCTGAAACTCGGAGTCGCAGCCCCCGCTGATGTAAAGCGACAGAGCACCTATCGCCGTGTCTGCGTCCAGCTCGATCGGAGGCTCGCCCTTCAGCCTTCTGGCCAGGTTTATGGCTGCATACAGGCCCGACGCCGTCGACTCGATATACCCTTCCACACCGGTGATCTGTCCGGCAAACAAGACGTCTTTATCTATGCGTGCCTCGAAAAATCTGGTCAGGAGTTTCGGAGAGTTGATGAACGTGTTGCGGTGCATCACGCCGTATCGCTCAAACTCGGCCTTCTCCAAAGCCGGTATCATTGAGAATACGCGCTTCTGCTCGCCGAAAGTGAGATGTGTCTGGAACCCTACGATATTATACAGGGTCCCTTCCCTGTTATCCCGGCGAAGCTGGACTACAGCATATGGCCTTTGTCCCGTTCTTGGATCGACCAGCCCCACAGGTTTCAGAGGGCCGAAGCGGAGGGTGTCGAACCCGCGCCTTGCCATCACCTCTATAGGCATACAGCCCTCAAAGACTTTGCTGTCTTCAAAACCCTGCATGGGTGCCTGCTTTGCGTTGACCAGCTCCCTGTGGAAAGCTGAGTACTCGTCGTGATCCATCGGGCAGTTTATATAATCTGCCGATCCCTTTCCGTAACGCGACGCAAAGAACGCCTTTGACATATCGATCGAATCGAACCTGACTATGGGAGCCGCGGCATCATAGAAACTGAGTGCGTCTTCTCCGTCGAAAAACTCCAGTATCGAGGATGCGAGCGGGTCGGTCGTCAGCGGTCCTGTCGCGATGATGACGGGACGGGTCTGCGGTATCTCCTTCACTTCCTGTCTGATGATCCGGATCTTCGGGTGATTTAAAATATGCCTTGTGATCGCATCGGAAAAAGCCGTCCGGTCAACGGCCAGCGCCCCTCCCGCTTCGACCTGTGTCTCATCGGCGCACTTCATGATCAATGAACCGAAGCGGCGGAGTTCTTCCTTCAAAAGTCCCGGGGCTGTGTCCAGGCCTGCGCCCCTGAGGGAGTTCGAGCAGACAAGTTCGCCAAATCCCTCATAGCGGTGTGCAGGAGTCATCTTTGACGGCTTCATCTCCCACAGCTCTACGTCGATCCCGGCCTCAGCAAGCTGCCATGCAGCTTCGCTTCCTGCCAGACCGGCACCGATCACCGTGACGATCGGCAAATTTTCTGACATTCGACCCACCTCTTTTTCCTTTGACTTCCCGGGCTGACTTTTTCGTATTCCTGAAACTTTTCCGGACTTACCGCTTTATTATTGCCCATCAATTGCGGTCTCCGGTCTTCCGTTTCTATTTCCCGCCGTCCTTTTCCTCACCCTCCGGGGACTTCTTTTTATATCCTCTCTGGTCTTCCGGCAGGAAGTTCGGGCATTCCGGATTGGCGCAAAACGGTTTACGCATCCCCCGTCCGGATTTTTTGAACATGGTTTTGCCGCATTCCGGGCAGATGTCCGCCACCGGGACATCCCATGTCATAAAATCACAGGCAGGATTTCTTTCACATCCGTAGTAAGTAAAGTTCTTCTTGGATTTCCTCTTGAGTATGGTGCTGCCGCATTTGGGACACATGCCGGGAGTCGGTTCGGTTATGGGCTTGGTGTTTTTGCAGTCCGGGTAATTGGGACATGCCAGGAACCTTCCGAACCTCCCGCTCTTGATCACCATTTTGCTTCCGCAGTTTTCGCATATCACATCCGTCTCCTCGTCGGGGACTTTGATGCGTTCGAGGTTTTGCTCTGCGCGGTCCAGGTCTTCCGAGAAAGGCTTATAGAACCGATAAAGAAGGTCCCTCCAGGCCTCCTGGCCCATGCCGACCCTGTCCAGGCTTTCCTCCATTTTAGCCGTGAAATCTACGTCCACGATATCACTGAAGTTGCTCTTCATCAACTCGGTGACCACTTCCCCAAGAGGTGTCGGAACGAGGCTCTTGTTTTCCTTGCGCACATATTCCCTCTCCTGTATGGTGGAAAGGATAGGCGCATAGGTGGAAGGTCTTCCTATTCCGTATTCCTCCAGGGCTTTTATAAGAGTGGCTTCGGTATAACGCGGCGGAGGCTGAGTGAAATGCTGTTCCGGTTTCAGCTCCAGGAGGTCAAGCTTGTCACCCACACTCAGAGCAGGCAATATTGCCACTTTCTCCTCTTCGGGGTCATCCTTGCCTTCCTCATACACTGAAATAAAACCGGCAAAGCGCATGCGCTGACTGTTTGCGCGGAAGATATAGCCTGCAGATTCAATATCGACCGTCTGGGTGTCAAATACCGCGTTTTCCATCTGGCAGGCGATAAATCTGCTCCAGATCAATTTGTACAACTTGTATTGATCGGGAGTCAGGTCTTTTTTGATGTCTTCGGGGATTATGGTAACGTCCGCAGGCCTGATCGCTTCATGGGCATCCTGGGAGTTGTCCCTACCTTTATACTTTCTTGCCGTTTTTGGCAGGTATTCCTTTCCGTACCTGCCTGCGATCAGCTCTCTTGCGGCCGCGACAGCTTCTTCGGACAGTCGAAGCGAATCGGTCCTCATGTATGTTATAAGACCGACGGTCCCATGCTCCTTGAGGTCAACGCCCTCATACAATTGCTGCGCCACGGCCATCGTCCGTCGCGACTGCATATTGAACTTCCGGAAAGCTTCCTGCTGCAGCGTGGATGTTATGAAGGGCGGCGCAGGCTGGCGCTTTTTCTGCCCGTTTTTGACGGAATTCACCGTGAACTCGGAACCGGATACCGAATCCATTATTTTGCGTGTCTGTTCTTCGTTCGCCAGCTCTATCTTGCCGTTCCTGTCGCCTACGAACTTTGCCGTAAAGTTATGTGCCTTATCAAAACTCAGTTCGGCCTCAAGAGTCCAATATTCCTTCGGGACGAAAGAGCGTATCTCATTTTCGCGGTCGACCACTATTCTCGTTGCGACCGACTGCACGCGTCCTGCCGAAAGACCTCTCCTGATCTTCCGCCAGAGCAATGGACTGATCTTGTAACCGACTATCCTGTCAAGTATCCGACGAGCCTGCTGCGCGTCAACAAGATTGGTATCTATCGGTCGCGGGTTTTTCAACGATTCCACGACCACGTTCTTTGTGATCTCATGGAAAGTGACACGATACGCTTTTTCGTCAGGTATCTCCAGAAGCTCCTTGAGGTGCCAGGAAATTGCCTCCCCTTCGCGATCGGGGTCGGTGGCCAGGTAAACCTTTTCGCTTTCCCTGACTGCCTGCTTTAACTGGCGTATCCGCTCTTCCTTGCCCTTTATCGGAATATACTGGGGTTCAAAACCGGCCTCGATATCCACACCGAGTTTTGACTTCGGCAAATCCCTGAGGTGGCCCATGGACGCCTCTACTTTGTAGCCCCGGCCCAAATACTTCTCGATCGTCCTTGCCTTAGCCGGAGATTCAACAATAACCAAATCTGCCATCTATCCAAATCCTTCCTGGTCAAATCGTGCGAGAAACAGAAAACCATTTTCCGGGCAGCTGTGTAACAGCGCCTTTTATCTCAAGGATCGTCAACTCTGCAAGTGCCTTTGCAGCCGTAAGATCACATTCCTCAATGATTTGGTCCAGGTGCATCGGCCTTTTTGCTAATGACAATATAATCCTCATCTGCAGTTCTGTAAAGTCTTTTCTTAAATATTCCAAACTTTTTTGATTATAATCTAAATTATTCGCTCCCGTTTTATTCAGCGGATCAGTCACTGTTCTTATATTATCATCGTTTGCCGTCCCGATTTCGGCAAAAACGGTCTGTGGACGATCAGGCATTTTGCTGCCTGCAGTTTTCGTATATGCATAATTATTACCGTTTATGCTTTTGTAAAGCTTGTCGGGAAACAGTCCTTCATACTCGGTCAGAACGTCCCACCCCTGCATCACCAGTTTTGCCCCGCTCTGGATCAGGCTGTTTGAACCCGCACTTTCCGGCACATCTATATTGCCCGGTACCGCGAACACATCCCTTCCCTGGTCGGCGGCAAGGCGTGCTGTAATAAGCGCTCCGCTCATGAGCCCCGCTTCGATCACAACAACGCCGACACTCAACCCGCTGACTATCCTGTTTCGCTCCGGAAAATGATGCCGCAGCGGAGGAGTTCCCGGCGGATATTCAGATAATATACAGCCCCGGACCGAAATTTCTTCATATAGGCGCCTGTTTTCTTTGGGATAAATTATGTCCGGCCCGCAACCCAATACCGCTGTCGTCGGCCTCCCGGCGAGCAGCGCCCCGCTATGGGCTGCCGCGTCAATGCCTTTTGCCAGGCCGGAAACGATGTGGCCTCCGCACACAGACATTTCGTATGAAAGCCTCTCGGCTGCCATATGCCCGTAGACGGTGCTGTTCCGCGATCCTACCACCGCAATGACCGGCTCACTGTCAAAGGATGGAAGTGTCCCCTTATAATACAACACAACAGGCGCATCGTCAATATTCGCAAGCCTTTCCGGATAATCCCCGTCATCGATGGCAAGCATCCTGACTCCTGCCGCCAGGCACTTTTCCATGATCTTTTCTGCCGTATCCAGGCTTTTATCAGTCAGGTGCTTCAGGCTTGATCCCTTTATCAGGCCTGTTGACATATATGCTTCCGCATCAGCTTCGTACAGCCTCTCTATCGATTTGAAATGCCGCAGGAGCCGCAGCTTTTTTTGAGCATCTACCTTCAGCGAAGACAGCCATATCCAAAGCAGTTCATCCATTCTTTTCCCTCAACACAAGAATGATTTTTACCGGCCGAGATATATACTAACGAGATTTATACTAATATACTAAACTTTCCTTCCCGATATTTCCCACAGCAGTACAGCGGCAGCGGCTGCAGCGTTGAGCGACTCCGTTCCCTGCACCATCGGTATCGTAACGGCATCCAAGCATTTCTCCAATACCCGGGGACTTACTCCGCTGCCTTCACTGCCTATCACCACGGCCACGGGGTCCTTTTCAAGTCTCCTGATGTCCAAAGCATCTCCCGACGGCATGGCAGCAATGAGAGGTATGCCCATGCCATTGAAGGCCGCAAACAGTTCATCATATTCCATGATATAGACAGCCTGACGGAAAATAGCACCCATCGATGCCCGGACCGCTTTCGGTCCGAACGGATCGGCAGACGCACCGCAAACTATCACGCCGCGCAAGCCGAATGCAGCAGCGGTCCTTATGACGGTCCCTACGTTGCCGGGATCCTGTACTCCGTCCAATATTACATAATTTCCGGCTTGAAGCATTTTCGGAATATCGGGACGCCTGCAGAAGAACACGGCTCCCTGCGGAGTTTTTTGAGTTGAGACTGATTTGAACAGCTCTTCGGGCACAACGACAAGCTTCTTTATTCGAAAGTCCTTCAGTTCCTGTTCTATGTTTTCAGACACCACTGCTATCTCGACTTCCACACCGCTTTCCATGGCATCATAAAGCAGTTTGGTTCCCTCAGCCGCTATAAGGCCGGATTGCTTCCTGTACGCTGTATCGGAAAGCAGTTTTATGGCATCGACGATCATCGGGTTACGTCTGCTTGTTATCCGATGGGCTTCCATGCTCGATCACTCATTTCCACTATTTGGTATTTCAAAAAGCTTCAAATGTAGCAGGCCCTCCGCCGGAATACCGGGTCGAGGCCTGCTCGCAGTCAGGCTTATTGGTCACTCTTGCTCGATCAGGCGCTTCATGACGCGCACAGCCAGGTCATATTTCTCCATGTATGAAGGGTCATCCTTTTCGGAGATCCTCATACCTTTCAGGCACATATAGTATTTCGTATCGACTACAAAAAGACGCTTGAACACCGGCAGATCGTTTACCTTATAAAAGGGATCTTCGTCCGCGGCAATTCCGTAGTCGGAAAGTTTTTCGAAGAAACCGGGCTCGTAACGGGGAACCAGTTCCTCGTCAAGTATAAAGAAGATACGATCGGGGTCAGCCAATATGGACAGGTCAAGCGCTTCCAGGTTTTGCTTTCCATACTCGTCTGCCTTATCCAGCGTGACCGTATAAATATTGAAGTTCACAAATACTGTCCCGTCTCCGTTAGCGTCCCCGACCTCGTCTTCAATGATGGCCTTGATCTCGGCCATATCTTCTTCCCGCAGGATGTCTATCCCGCCTACGACGACAGTAAAATCCGGTACAGCATCATTTTTGATGTCATATATGATGTAAGCGGCAATGATAAGAACTATAATGCCTAAAATGGTCGGTTTCAGATAGTGATATAGAAATACATTCCTGAACCAGTATCCAAAACCTTTGCGGACCTTAGTTTTCTCATTTCCGCTTTCCATTTGCCGGCCTCCTTTCACTCACCGCTCATCACCCGGAAAACACGGTATGTGTCTTCTTAAGATGTTACGCTGTTTCAACCACTCTGATCTGAACAACTCTGATCTGAACGACATTTATACCGGTGCTGCCATTTATGGTGACATTACTCTTAAAAGCAGCACCTTATGCAGTATCCAAATCAACCGAGAGGCTTCATTGTCGGGAACAGCAGGACGTCCCGGATCGACGGGCTGTCGGTGAAGAGCATGACCATCCTGTCGACGCCAAGTCCCATTCCTCCCGTTGGAGGCATGCCATACTCCATGGCCATAACGAAGTCCTCGTCGATTTCAAACTCGCCTTCGATGCACTTCTTCATCGCCTGCTCTATAAAGCGCTCACGTTGGTCTATGGGGTCGTTGAGTTCTGTAAAGGCATTGCCCATTTCCCTTCCGTATATGAACAACTCGAAGCGCTCGGTAAGGCGCGGGTCATACTTTGTCTTCTTGGCAAGAGGAGATATTTCTATCGGATAATCGCATATGAAAGTCGGCTGGATCAGCTTATCCTCCGCATACTCCTCGAAAAACAGGTTGATGATATCTCCGCGCTTATGTTCGTCCTCATAGTGGATCCCATGTTCGTCGGCGACAGCTTTTGCCTCTTCATCCGTCTGGATCTTATCGAAATCGACCCCCGCGTACTCACGCACGGCTTCGATCATGGTCATCCTGCGCCACGGTGTGGAAAGGTCGATTTCAACACCCTGGTATACAAGCTTGTTGCTGCCGAGAACCTCCTGGGCCACTTCGCTATACAGGCTTTCGCACAGCTCCATCATACCGTGATAGTCGGTGTACGCCGCGTACATCTCCATCATGGTGAACTCAGGATTATGCTTTGGGGACATCCCTTCATTCCTGAATATCCGGCCGATTTCAAAAACGCGTTCAAACCCGCCCACGATCAGGCGCTTGAGGTGAAGCTCAAGTTCCACACGCAGAACCATATCTATGTCAAGTGTGTTGTGGTGGGTCCTGAAAGGCCTTGCGGCGGCGTTCGTCGCATGGTTGTGCAGGACAGGGGTTTCGACCTCGAGGTACCCTCTTCGAATCATGGAGTTCCTCAGGGTATTGATGATCTTCGAGCGCGTATAAAAGGTATTGCGGACATCCGGATTCGTTATCAGGTCGAGATATCTCATGCGATAGCGAAGATCGGTGTCCTTAAGTCCGTGATACTTCTCGGGCAGCGGACGAAGCGACTTGGCAAGCAGCTTTATGGTCTTTACCTTGACCGATATCTCGCCGCGTTTTGTACGAAATACTTCGCCCTCGGCACCTACAATGTCCGCAATATCGAATTTGACAAAGCGTTCGTACTCGTCGGCGTCCATGTCATCGAGGCGGGCGTAAAGCTGTATCTTGCCCTTCCTGTCAGCCAGATCGCAGAACAGGACCTTGCCCATGCCGCGCTTTGACATCAGGCGGCCGGCGACGCGCACTGTAGTGCCCTCCAGCTGTTCAAAGTTCTCCTTGATGTCTTCCGACCAGTGTGTCTGGTCGAAAACGGTTTCAAGGAACGGATCTATCCCCTGCCTGCGGAGATCCGCCAGTTTGTCCCTTCTGATCTGCAAAAGTTCGGAAAGTTCCTGTTCTTCGTTCTCCAATACTTCTGTCCTGTTTTCTTCCTGCAATTTTATACCTCATTTCATAAAAAGCGCTATAGCTGTTCGGATTTACTCCCCGATCTGACTTACCTGGAGATAGATTCTATTTTATAACGCATTATGCCGACCGGAGCCTCGTACTCCACGACGTCTCCGACCTTTGCGCCCATCAATGCCTTGCCGAGCGGGGACTCGTCAGAGATCCTGCCCTGGATCGGATTTGCTTCCTGCGAACCTACGATTTGATACTCGTATTGCTTGCCGCTGGCCTGATCCGATATGAGCACTTTGCATCCGGTCCCGACAGTATCAAGGTCATCCGAAATGTCGTCGATTATAATGGCATGGGCAAGCACGTCCTCTATTTCAGCGATGCGGGAATAGAGCTTTCCCTGTTCATTTTTGGCCTCATCATATTCGCTGTTTTCGGACAAGTCGCCAAATGAGCGGGCTTCCCTTATCTGTTCGGCAACCTCCCGCTCCCTGACAGTCTTTGCATAATGCAGTTCATTTTCCAATTCGTTGTAGCGTTCTCTTGTGAGCTTGTAGACCTTTTGAGCCATATTAAAGCTCCTTTCTTAAGCGATAAGCCTTTTGTATTTTGATTAAGGGTATTATAAAGATTGCAACGTGCTTTGTCAACAAGAAAGCGGCAATCTTTCCCATTGTTATGGCACTGTTTTTGCCGATCCCCAAAAAGGGCGTTCATGCGCCCCCGTCCGAAAACCACACGTTTTCAATATCCAGTTTATCATAACTGACCAGGCCTGATTCGCTAAGAGCCGCAAGCAGCATGCTTCCCGAAAAGCCTTCCATCTTCGGCAGTCCGTCCGGCCACCTGAACTGGATCTTCGATACAGTACGGTAAGGCCACAGAACTTCATGGCTGCCGGGAAACAGGTTGACGGCTACTGCTGAATCCTTCAATTCCAGGTGTTCCGGAGGAGGATCGAAAAAGAGATGGACATCCGCAGTCAAAGCCGCGTTGCCGGTGGTCTGAACGGCAATCCCGAACTCCTTCAGCAGACGCCTGGCATAAGCATCTCCCTGGGCAGCGCAGAAGACAGCCAGATGGCGCGTTCGAGGCAACAGATACCGAACTGCTCCATCCAGGTCTGAGCTGATCCTGTTGGCATGAAGTGCAACAGACAAAGGATTGCGGCTGCTGCCGGATATGAACAGTGCGATTTTCCCCGCAGTCCTCCTCCAAAGCTTCCTGATATCGGGAGGAGAAAGTCCGTATATATCTCCCAGTTCGGAAATAGGGAAATCTTCAGCAGTAACCACAGTCCGTATCCCATTAGCCGCAATAAGCCTTAACGCATTGTCACACCTTGCCAAAGCCCTTTTATAGCTGTCATTTGCGTTTATATCCACTGTACATTCGAGTGTGCGGACACCGAATGTATCTGTTACTTCAAAATCGATCCCGCGTGTCGTGAATATACGCCACAGGACGCGTTCAACGGGATTTGTCTTTACACGGAACCGGGTCTTTATGATCGCAAACAACCAAACCTCACCCCAAACCAGCATAAGCGACTACCCGTTGAAATATATTCACCGCTTATATGGTTGATGACGGTTCGGTTTTTTATTTATGGCTCCTGCTGCTGGGCATTTTGAGCTATTTTCAGACCCACGACTTCAATGGCCTTCTGCAGCTGGTTGTCCTCCTGCTCTTCCAGCAGCAGGAAGCTGCCGTCAAAGTTGAGCTCCACATAGTGGTCGGGGGTGACACCGATGCCGATAAGGCTTTTGCCGTTGGGTGTAAAATACTCGTGTGTCGACAGTTTGAGGGCAGAGCCGTCTCCGAGTTCAAAGGTATCCTGCGAATATCCCTTCCCTGTCGTCGCTGTTCCAACGATTTCCGCCTTGCCGTACTCCTGGAGGGCTGCGGCGAAAAATTCTGCAGCGCTGTAGGAGTTATTGTCGATGATCACAGCCATCGGAAGGGAGATCTCGCCGGGTGCCGAGTAGTCGACCGAGACGTTGCCGTTCTTGTCTCGCATCGTAAAGAGCACGCCTTCGGGACAGAGCAGGTCCAGCATGTTGACCATTGCGTTTTTCAAACCGCCGGGATTCCCGCGCACATCGAAAATCAGACCCTTGACGTCCGCATCAAGGAGCTTGCCTACCGCATCTTCAAAGCTTACGTCTACACGGCTGTCGAAATTGTCGATCCTTATATATCCGATATTTCCTGCAATTATTTTCGAACTTACGGGATTATACAGGTAGCTCCTCCGGACGATCTCCCTGGTCATGATCGTCTCGCCGCGCTGGAACTCGATCGTCACGGGCGTATTCTCCTCACCGCGAACACGGTTTACAGTCTCCTCATAACCGAGATCCGCCACCTTTTCACCGTTGACGCCGATGATCATGTCCTTCGGCTTCAGCCCGCTTTCTTCAGCAGGGGAGCCTGCATGGACTTTTGTTACTATGAGCGCGCCTCTTTCGGCATCGAAGGTTACCGTAACTCCGATACCAACATATTGGTTCATTACACTTTCTTTATAACGTGCATAGTCTTCTTCATCGAGATAATATGACCACTGGTCGCCCGTTGCCGCAACTATACCGAATGCCGCTCCGTCTATCAGGTCATCCAGCTCATACTCGCCGACATACTTATCTTCAATTATGTTGATTATAGTGTCAAGCTTACTGAAGATCTTGTCTCTTGAGCCCTCCACAGCCAACTGTTCCTGAAAATGACGTTCAACCGTCAGATAGGTCACTGTAAAGGTTACTGCTGCTACCAATAACATCAGACCGATGATCGTTGCAACATTGAATCTCTTTTTCATCAGTATCAAAATCCTTTCAAATGCGAAAGCAAGCTGTGGTAACCAAAACTTGCCCCAACTTCACTCTTGCGGTGGAGCTTGGGCAAGCTTTATGTCAGGCAGCATCGCTTGGCAGTTGTGTGCATAACAATGCTTAATATAAAATGTGGTCATGCTTTGTTGTAATAATATTTCAACGTTGAAATATTATAACTAATTCTCTCTTAAAAAACAACTCAATATTTATCCAATTTGTGGAAACCAGGAATCACCGGATACTCAAATCGGATGTATGCTTGACATACGCTTTTTCAAATCCAGACCTGTGCAAAATTCAGCCTGATTTTTTGATTATTTCAATATGCAACTCTATGCCATAATACCTGTATGATTATGCAGATATCATTATTTAGATATCAACATTCAGATATCATTTTTCAGATCCAGATATCATTATCATTTAAATAAATCTTTGAAATAGTCTTTCGGGTTCTTCGTCTTGCCGTCAATGCTGATCTCAAAGTGCAGGTGCGGACCCGTGGACCAGCCCGTCGAACCTACCAGGCCGATCTTTTCTCCGCGCTTGACACTTTGACCCTTCTTGACCAGAAGCTTCGACATATGGGCGTACAGTGTGGTCTGTCCGCCACCGTGGTTTATGACAACATAGTTTCCATATGCGTTGTTCCAGCCGGCAACTATAACCTCGCCGCTGTTTGCCGCCAATACGTTCGTACCTTGCGGCGCGCCAATATCGATTCCGCTATGGAAGCTTTGCTTTTTAAGTATCGGATGGTACCTGTTTCCGTACTCAGATGTGATCTTTGTATATCCGGGGGTTGGCCAGTGATACTCCCCTCCGACATACGCTTTTTGCTTCGCCAACTCGGCAGCCATCTTGGCAATTTCCTTGTTGACGCGTTCCATTTCTTTCATTGCGGCTTCATATTCCGAAATGAAAGTCGCTTCATCCTTTTCCAGGTCTTTTATGATGTCGTTTTGCTCCCGGTATTTTATCTCAAGGGCTTCGAGCTGGGACGTGAGATTTTCGCGTGCCTCGTTCTGCTCGGCCCTGTCTCTTTCCAACTCCTGTTTTGCAAGTTCGATTTGCTCGCGCGTTGCTTTCAGACTAGCCAGAAGCTTCTTGTCATATTCGATTATCTCGCTGATCACTTCTGTTTTGCAAAGCAGTTCCGTGAACGACTCGCATTTCAGCAAAACGCCGAGGTATGACGCCGTGCCGTTCTCTTCCATAGCGCGTATGCGTTTTTTGAACAGTTCGAACTCCCTTGCTTCCTGCTGCTCGGCTTCCGCGATTTCCTGTTCTTTCTCCGCGATCTGTTCGCTCAGGCTTTGAATGATGAGGTTGGTCGTCTCAATTTCCTGTTCGAGCACCGATATCTGGTTGTCGATTATGCTCTTTTCCTTGATCGCCGAAGCCTTGCTGGCGCGAACGCTCTTGAGCTCCTCGGCGATCTTCTTGCTTTCTTTCGACAGTGCGGAAGCCTGCTCCTTAAGTTTTTTCAGATCTGCTTCACTGACGGCGGCAGAAGCGCTCCCACTCAGGATCGTTACCAGGAAAGGAAGGATGATGAGCGCGGTAAGAACGATCGCGATCAATCCGGCCATCTTCTTGACCTTTGAGCCCGACATCATTGTACCTCCATATGTAGTGATTCTAAAACCCGGAAAATATATGGCATAAACACCCAAAACGGCTTATACACGCATAAACTTCCGGATCGTAAGTACGCTACCGCCGATCCCTACGAGGAACCCGGCAATAACGAACAAAATAAACACCGGCAATGCGATACTCTGGAAGTTGATAAGGTGGATCACCGACAGTGTCTCGGAAATCTTTCTCACGGCATAATCATAGATCGCCCATTGTCCGGCAAACGCCAATGCTCCGCCCAGCGTCCCGAGTATGAAGCCCTCGAAGACAAAAGGCCATCGGATGAAAGCGTTTGTGGCGCCGACCATTTTCATTATGGCGATCTCTTCCCTCCTGTCAAACGTCGTAAGCTTGACAGTGTTGGAAATTATGAAAACCGAGACTCCGGCAAGGATCGCGGCAAGTATATATGTAACTGCGCTTACTACTTTCTTCATGTTCATTATTCCCTGAGAAATCTCAAGGCTTGCGTTCACTTTAGCTATACCCGGTATCTTGCGTATCTTTTCGGCAGTTTCCGATGTCAGGGAAACATCCTCTATGTACACACGGTATCTGTGCCTGAGTATCAACTCACCTTCCAGACCTTCAAGCAGATAGCTGTCTTCGCCCAGCTCCCTGGCATACTCTTTAAATGCCTGTTCGCTTGAGACAAACTCCGATTTTGACACGTTTTCGATCCGGTTTATCTTTGAGCCGATACTTTTCGCTTCGCTCAGCGAAAGCGTCTCGTCAACAAATGCGACCATTTCGGTAGAGGTCTCCGCCTCCGAAATCACCATGCTGACATTCATGGTCAGCAGCATGAAGCTGCCGATTATTATAAGACATGCCAGGATGACGCTTACCGCGGCAAAACTCATGAAACCGTGCAAAAATATACTCTTTACGCCTTCACGCAAAAAGTATAGAAAATCATATCCTTTCATATCGCGTAGTACCCACCTGTCTGGTCGCTGATGATCCTTCCCCCGTCGATGGCCACCACGCGCTTGGACAGGCTGTTTACCAGGTCGCGCTCATGCGTGACCGTTATGACCGTGGTGCCGAGGCTGTTGATTTTTTCGAGGAGATATATGATCTCCCTCGAGCGGACAGGATCCAGGTTGCCCGTAGGCTCGTCCGCTATAATGGTCTTGGGGTTGTTTATCAGCGCCCGTGCAATTGCTACTCTCTGCTGCTCTCCGCCCGACAATTCATGCGGATACCTGTTCGCCTTGTGCGCAAGTCCTACAAGATCGAGGATCACAGGGACCCTCTCCTGTATGTTTTTGCGTCCTGCTCCTATGACGCGCATGGCGAATGCAACATTCTCGTAGACAGTCTTTTTTTCTATAAGCCTGAAATCCTGGAATATGACTCCAAGCGTCCGCCTAAGTTTCGGTATTCCCGACTGACGTATGGTGCCGACATTAAAGCCGTTGACGATAACCCTGCCCTGAGTCGGCCTGAGCTCACCCGTGATCATCTTCACTATGGTCGACTTGCCGGAACCTGAAGGCCCTATGAGGAAAACGAATTCACCGTCATTTATCTGCAGGTCGATCCCCTTGATTGCCTTGGTACCGTTGGCATATGTCAAGTGAACCCCGGAGAATCGAACCATCAGTACTTTGTCTCCCTGCTTGCAAGATATTTGCGTACCATCAGCGCGACTTTAAAGATGATGGCATGGTCGAATTCACGAAGGTCAAGACCTGTAAGCTTCTTTATCTTCTCGAGACGGTAGACGAGAGTATTCCTGTGGACAAAAAGCTTTCTTGATGTTTCGGAGACATTGAGGTTATTTTCAAAGAACTTGTTTATGGTGAAGATCGTTTCGGAATCCAGGCTGTCAATGGTGTTCTTTTTGAACACTTCTGTAAGGAACATCTCGCAAAGTGTGGTGGGAAGCTGGTATATAAGACGTGCAATGCCAAGGTTGTCGTAGGCGATGATGCTCTTCTCCGTATCGAAAACCTTGCCCACGTCTATCGCCACCTGAGCAGCCTTGAAAGATCCCGCCAAGTCACGCAGATGCTGTGCAACTGTTCCGATGCCGATAACTGTCTTTATGTACAGTTCGGCATTGATCGTATCTTCGATCGACTTGGCCAGACTTATCAGCTCTTTGGTGGTCGTAGCCTTGCGCACCTGCTTTACCAGTGCGATGTCGGTTTCGCTTACGTTAATGACGAAATCGTTCTGGCGATCGGGGAACATGTTCTGAATGATATCGATCACGGCAAGGTCGGTCTTGTCCTCCTGCCTGACCAATATTACGACATACGGAACATTGTTCTGGAAATGGAGTTCGCGGGCACGTATATAGATATCTCCGGACAGAATGTTGTCAAGGATGATGTTTTTGATGAAAGTAGCCTTGTCGTGCTTTTCGTCATGGGACTGCTTTGCGCTGTTGAGAGCTACCGCGGACATTATTGCCAAGCTCTCGGCATAGTCGTCTTCTCCCTGCAAAAATATCGCATAATCGAAGTGGTTTCCAAAAGTCGACAAAATTTTATAGGTATAACCGTCAAGCCGTACTATACCTTCGTTGGGATTGTTGAGCTCCAATGCTGCAGCTTCCCGCTTCTTACCTATCATGCTCAGTTCACTGCAGGCAATTATCGTTCCTGCGTTATCCAATACACCGATGACCCGGTCGGTCGCTTCCTTGAGCTGCAGAATCATTCCCTGGAATATCCTACTTGACATTGATGTCCCTCTTTCTGTCATGCATTCATGTTGAGAGTTATCGACTAAATTTACTTAGCTCTTATTATATTACCCTGTTTTCATATATTTTTCAAGTGAAACTTTACATAATATTAAAATTTAAGGCGCAAATTGCTAATTCGTGCCACATTTTTTCTAATAACTGCATAATTTATGCATAAATCAACCCTATTTTGAATACATTGCCATATTACCAGAAATCCCCGGCAATGGCAGATAACTGCCTTGCCGGGGTTTTGCGATCCTTATTTGGTTTGAGGTTTAGTTTGTGATAGTCTTCTCGGTTTCCTTGTCGAACAGGTGGATCTTGGAAACGTCGAATGCGACCTTGATCTTGTCGCCGTTCTTTGCAGTCGAACGGTTGGATACGCGAGCGGTGATCTGCTTGCCTTCGCAGACCAGGTACAGGAAGTTCTCGTTACCCATCTGCTCAACGACTTCGACATCGGCATCCACGAGCGCATCCGGATACATGTTGAGGAACATCTCTTCGTCGTGGATGTTCTCGGGACGGATACCCATTATTACTTCTTGGCCGGCATATGCGAGGACCTCAGGCTTGCGTCCCTTGCTCTCCGGAAGCGGGATACGGGTGTTGCCAAACTGAACGTAAGTAACTCCGCCTTCATCAATGAGCGTGACGTTGACGATGTTCATCTGCGGTGAACCGATAAAGGTTGCGACAAAGAGGTTTGCCGGATATTCGTAAAGCTGCTGAGGCGGCGCGATCTGTTGCACGAAACCGTCCTTCATGACAACGATACGGGTACCCATTGTCATAGCCTCTATCTGGTCGTGGGTAACGTAGATGAATGTCGTGTTCAGCTTGATGTGAAGCTTTGTCAACTCTGTACGCATCTGTGCACGAAGCTTAGCGTCCAGGTTGGAAAGCGGCTCGTCGAGAAGGAATACCTTCGGGTTGCGGACTATAGCACGTCCAAGTGCAACACGCTGACGCTGTCCGCCGGACAGTGCAGCCGGCTTGCGGTCGAGGAGATGTTCGATTTCGAGAATGCGTGCCGCTTCGTCGACACGGCGTTTTATTTCGTCCTTTGGAACACGGCGGAGTTTGAGTCCGAATGCCATGTTGTCAAAAACGGTCATATGCGGATAAAGTGCATAGTTCTGGAAAACCATCGCGATATCCCTTTCCTTCGGCGGGACATCGTTGCAAAGCTTACCGTCTATATAGAGCTCTCCGTCTGTGATCTCTTCAAGGCCGGCTATCATACGCAGGGTCGTAGTCTTTCCGCATCCTGAAGGACCAACAAGGATTATAAACTCCTTGTCTTCTACATCAAGGTTAAAATCCGAGACGGCTACAACGCCACCAGGATACTTTTTGTATACACCTTTCAGTGTTACACTTGACATGCAATAACCTCCAAATCAATGCCAAAATTGTATTCTTACTATACCACACCAGCTCTGCATCGTATATTAACTTAATGACCAAATGTAAAAATCGTATTTTGTACAACCTGACCGATTATGTTAATTAATTGTTAAATATATTACGTTTGCAAAATCGGTTTATTGCGCGCATGGCGTCGAATCGAGGATTTTTTTGAGATATTTCGGTAATGTCCCGGCAAATCACGGAAAACGGATTTGCTGTTTTCCTCCGCTCCGGCAAAGTTCGACGCCGATTAAATGGCCGGAAAAACTGAGGTCTTTTTGCTTCCAGCCTTCCGACATGGAACGACATGCCTCAGAAATCTTTGCCGCAGTGAGCGGCTGACGAGGCATGTCGACCACAGGACTTTTTTTGTAATAGTTAGTTAATATATTTTTAACAGAGCCGCAAAAGATCTGTTTTAGTTTTCTTCGGCCTGTCTTTCCTCGATGACCTTCTGCTGGACATGCGGCGGAGCTTCTTCGTAACGATCGAACTTGAGGACGAAGGAACCGCGTCCCTGTGTCATCGAACGCAGGTCGATGGCATAGGTGGACATCTCAGCCATAGGCACTTCCGCTTCGACTACCTGCATGCCATCAACGGGATTCATGCCGAGTATGCGGCCGCGGCGTTTGTTCAGGTCGCCGATGATATCGCCCATGTAGCTGTCAGGAATGGTTACCTTCAGGTTGCCGATGGGTTCCATCAAAACGGGGCTCGCCTGGGCAAGACCGGCCTTATATGCCAGGGCAGCAGCAGTCTTGAATGCCATTTCCGACGAGTCAACTTCGTGATAGGAACCGTCAACGAGGGTCGCCTTCAGTTCAACGACAGGATAACCGGCAAGGACGCCGCGCTGCATGCTCTCGCGGATACCCTTCTCGACAGCCGGATGATAGTTCTTCGGAACGCTTCCGCCGAAGATCGTCTCCTCGAATATGAGGTCTTCCGCACCCGGGGCCGGCTCAAATTCGATCCAGACGTGACCGTACTGACCGTGTCCGCCGGACTGTTTCTTGTGCTTTCCTTCGACCCTGACCTTTTTCCTTATCTTCTCGCGATAAGCCACTTTGGGTATGCTGACTACAGTATCGACACCGAATTTGCTCTTCAGCTTGGAACGAAGCACATCGATGTGGATGTCGCCTATACCGGAGAGTATCAGCTGTTTTGTTTCGACATTCTGCTCGAACGTAAATACCGGGTCTTCTTCTGCAAGACGTGCAAGTCCCGAGGCTATCTTCTCTTCTCCGCCTTTTGCCGTCGGAGCAATAGCCACCGAATAGCAGGGTTCCGGGAATTTAATGCCTTCATGTACGATGCCCGATCCGATCGCGCTGAGAGTATCGCCGGTCTTGGTATCTGACAGCTTTGAAACAGCAGCGATGTCTCCGCAGGGAACTTCGGTGATCTCGGTATTCTTCTTGCCTTTTACCGAGTAAATGTGGCCAAGCTTTTCTTTCGTACCCGTGCGCGGATTCTCAAGCGTCATGTCGGACGTAATGGTACCCGACATCACCCTGAAGAAAGAGAACTTGCCGTACTGGTCCGAGATGGTCTTGAAAACGATCGCGCTCGGCTGTCCGGCGGGATCGCCCTGGGGAGCGGGAGCGTAATTTACGATGCCGTCAAGAAGCGCAAAGGTGCCTGCGCCGGTGAATCCGCTTCCGCAAAATACCGGGCAAACTGATCCGTTCTTTACGCCTTCTCTAAGTCCGTTGATGAATTCCTCATCGGTAAACTCTTCGCCCTCAAAGAACTTCTCCATCAGCTCTTCGGATGACTCGGCCACGTTTTCCGTAAGGACGCTGCGCAGTTGCTCCATCTTGTCAACGGCATCCGAAGGTATGGAAACCTCTTCGTCCTTCACGCCGTTGATGCGGAAAGCCTTTTTGCGGACGATGTCGATCACGCCGGTGATCTTTCCGCCTTCGACCAGCGGCATGGTAACGGCGCAGACCGAGATGCCGAACTGGGCACGCAGGTCTTCGTATGTTTTATCGAAATTAGCATTTTCTTCGTCTATTTTTGAGATATAGAACATTTTTGGAAGCTTGTGCTCATCGAGCATTTTAACGGCCTTTTCCGTACCGACGCTGACGCCTCCCTTGGCGCTCAGGACAACAAGGCCGCTGTCCGCAACACGCAGGCACTGCAAAACCTCTCCGACAAAATCGAAATAACCGGGCGTATCCATCAGATTGATTTTTACTTTGCCATAAGAAACCGGTACCGGTGCTGCCGAAATCGAGATCTGACGCTTGATCTCCTCAGGATCGTAGTCACATACGGTCGTTCCGTCGGCCACTCTGCCCAGCCTATCCGTTCCCTTAGTCAGATATAAAATGCTCTCGGCCAAACTGGTCTTGCCGTCTCCTCCGTGTCCCAGCAGGCAGATATTGCGGATGTTGTGAGATGTCGCCATTTGATTTCCTCCTGTAATTATTTGAAAATGACGCTCTTCCCATTTCCATGGCGAATGCTCTGTCTGAAAAACCGGACCGCCGCGTTATGGGATCACGATAGTCACTTCACAAAGTATATAATATTTACCGTTTCATTTCAAGTTCTCTTGAGCAAATTTATGCGTTATTTTTCATATATCATGAGAGTTCCGGAACAAGTGACCTTATATTCAGGCGATTCCTGCTATAAATTATATTGAAATGCTCGCATTTATCCGACCTATACATTATAATTATATTATCGTCCGCGGAAGGCTCACCATACGGAAGTTTGTTTCATTTTTATCGATCTGTGGTTGACCGCCGCCGGAAATAATGATAACATTCTGAAATAAACGATTTTGCTTCAACACATTATTATAATACCTTATACCGGTCCTCTTCATGTTCTGCGTTCAGAACGATTCATTTTCAATTCCTGAGAAACGGAGAGATCTTATGACTAATCTGACAGAGACGTTCGGCTCAAACGTTTTCAGCGAAAGCGTCATGCGGGAGCGTTTGCCGAAGGAGACTTTCGTAAACCTCATGGAGACGATCCGTAACGGCGACGAGCTGGACTATACCACCGCAATGACTGTGGCAGCCTGCATGAAGGAATGGGCAATAGAAAAGGGCGCGACGCATTATTGCCACTGGTTCCAGCCCATGACCGGCGTGACGGCCGAGAAGCACAACAGCTTCATATCACCGGTTTCGGACGGGAAAGCCATAACGGAATTTTCGGGCAAGGAGCTCATCAAGGGCGAATCCGACGCCTCCTCATTCCCTTCCGGCGGACTTCGCGCCACTTTTGAAGCGCGCGGATATACGGCCTGGGACCCCACATCCAATGCATTCGTCATGAACAGGACCCTCTATATCCCCACCGCCTTCTGTTCATATTCCGGACTCGCACTGGACAGGAAGACGCCCCTGCTCAGGTCTTTGAACGCCCTGAACAAACAGGCGATGCGCGTACTTCGGCTTTTGGGCAACACCACGTCCCGTCAGGTGATCTGCACTCTCGGTCTTGAACAGGAGTACTTTATTATAGACCGTGAAGTCTATCAGAAGAGGCCCGACCTCATCTATTCCGGCCGCACGCTTTTCGGTTCTCCTCCCCCGAAAGGTCAGGAGATGGATTACCATTACTACGGACATATCAAGCCGCGCATAGCACGGTTCATGCAGCAGGTCGACGAAGAACTGTGGAGGCTTGGCGTCTATGCGAAGACACGGCACAATGAGGCCGCCCCCGCACAGCATGAGCTTGCCTGCATATATACAAACTGCAACATATCGATCGACCACAACCAGCTTGTGATGGAGATACTCAAGCAGGTCGCGGAGGAACACGGTCTGGTCTGCCTGCTCCATGAAAAACCTTTTGCCGGTGTAAACGGCTCAGGCAAACACAACAACTGGAGCATCTCTACCGATGACGGGATAAACCTCCTGAAACCCGGGAAGACAGCCGAGGAGAACAAACGCTTCCTGCTGTTCCTCCTTGCGGTCATCAAAGCAGTTGATGAATACTCGGAGCTTCTCAGGATGAGTGTCGCCACCTACTCGAATGACTTCAGGCTCGGCGGAGACGAAGCCCCTCCGGCCATCGTTTCCATTTTCCTCGGCGAGCAACTCAATACCCTTCTGGACTCGATAGCCGACGGCGCACCGGTCGAAACGGTCGGTTCTTCTTGGCTCGCGTTGGGTGTCGCTTCGATCCCGAAAATCAAGACCGACAACACAGACAGGAACCGCACGTCACCCTTTGCCTTTACGGGCAACAAATTCGAGTTCCGCATGCCGGGTTCTTCTTTGGCAATGGCAGATCCCAATATCGTTCTCAATACTGCAGTTGCCGAGTCTCTGAGACAGTTTGCCGATACACTGGAGAATGCCGAAGACTTCGAAACCGCGTTTTACAACCTGCTCCGCAACACCATACTCCGGCACAGGAGGATCCTCTTCGACGGCAACAATTACTCACCCGAATGGGAGAAGGAAGCCGGAAAGAGAGGTCTCCCGATATTGCGCTCCGCAGTGGATGCAATAAGGTATTATACCGACAGCAAAAGCATAGATCTCTTCAGCCGGCACAGTGTATTTGACAGTGTAGAATTGCGTTCCCGCTGCGATATCGCATATGAGAACTATATCAAGACGGCAAAAGTTGAAGCCGAAACGATGCTTGAGATGGCGCATCGCCAGATCCTGCCCGCCGCACTGAAGTATCAGGAGCGCATCCTCTGCGTGGTCGAAAAAAAGAAGGGGCTTGACATCGGACCGATACCCGAGAACCGCATACTGAGAAAGCTCAACCTTCTCTGCGCCAAGCTGCTTGACTCGATGGAAGACCTCGAAAACGCGATAACTAATGCGCCCAGGGAAAAACTTGAGGATATCGCCCGATACTGGCATGACACGGTACTCCCGCTCATGGGCAGGCTCCGCGACACAGCCGACAATATTGAGCGCCTGACAGACGGCTCACTGTGGCCATTCCCTACATATGGCGAGCTGCTTTTCAGGATTTGACGGATAATAATCATACAGGATTTGCGATCCTTTAGATCAACTTCAAAGGAGTTTGTATTATGGGTCTTGTTGTGAGCGGACTTACAAAAAGATACGGAGATAAGACCGTAGTCGACGATCTCAGCTTCGAGCTGCAGAAGCCGGGTGTTTACGCGCTCCTGGGAACGAACGGCGCCGGAAAGACGACTACTATCCGTATGATCCTCGGGATATTGGCCAGGGACGGCGGCCAGGCTTTGTGGAACGGCTCCCCCATTGACACCGCCACATGCAATGTAGGATATTTGGCCGAAGAGCGGGGACTCTATCCCAAGTATTCCCTCATGGACCAGCTGCTCTATTTTGCCACACTTCGCGGTCTGTCAAAATCAGATGCAAAAAGGCGTATAAAAGAGCTGGCACAGCGTCTGGATGTGGAGGAATACCTGTACCCGGGATCTGCTCCTGTCAAATTTCCAGCTTTCGAAGTTAAGCCGGGAGCCCGGGGCCGTGCGGCAAAAACAAGGTCGCAGAAGCCCATGAAAGCCGAGCAGCTGTCAAAAGGCAACCAGCAAAAAATCCAGTTGATGATAGCCTTGGTATCCGACCCTGAACTTATCATACTCGATGAACCGTTTTCCGGACTTGACCCGCTGAATACCGACCTTTTCAAATCGATAATCCGCGAGGAGATCGCCAAAGGAAAGTATATAATAATGTCAAGTCACCAAATGGCGGCAGTTGAGGAATTCTGCACGGATATAACCATCCTCGACAGATCCAGGGCAGTTTTGCAGGGCAACCTGAACAATATAAAGAAGAGTTACGGCAGAGTAAATCTGACTCTGAAAACCGAGCAGGATATAACCGAATACATTAAACAGTCGGAGATCGAAATCGTCTCGGAGAAGGAGTATGAATACCACCTGAAGGTTTCGGGCGAACGGCAGGCAAACGATTTCCTGGCCAGGCTGATCGCGGACAAGGTCACGGTAATAACCTTCGACCTGCGTGAACCTTCCCTCCACGAGATCTTTGTCGATATAGCAGGCGGTGAAAATCATGAGCCCGCTTAATTCAAAACTTGCCGGAACCGGAAAGGTCTACCGCTTTACACTAAAGCAGTACTCAAAAAACAAGGCAAATATGATCATTTCCGCGATTTTGCTTGTTGCCGCACTGGTAAGCGTTCCTGTCATGTCGCTGGTGATGGGAGGAAGTGCAAAAACTGAAACTCCCCATATGGTCAGTGACAATATAGTCAGTGACATTTCGGCCGTTTGGATCCGCAACGATACAGGTTATGATCTGGCAACCGGTAATTTGGAGAGGGACGATGTTTTCGGCAGGGTCGAGTTTCGCAGTGCGGATTTTGATGCAAATACATATAAAGAGCATATAGGACCGCAAGAAGCGTTCGTTGAGATCTGTTTTGACAGTTCGAAAAATTCCTATGTCATAAGAGCCCATGCGTCAGATGATACATTCCTGCATGGCTCCGACCTGTATCATCTGACCTCCCAAATCTCAATGCTGTTTGAGCAGTCAAGGCTTCAGAGTCTTGGAATAACTGAAGATCAGTTGTCGATAATTACGTCCGGATATTATTCGGCATCAATGAACCTGGATGAGTACCGCAAAGATAATAACGGCATAAATTTTGAGTCCAGGTTTGCAATCCAGTACATCTACTCTTTCTCTTTTCTTGCGCTCTGCATCCTCTCTACCAGCTATATCATCCGTTCGGTCATAGAGGAAAAGGATTCAAGGCTGGTGGAGACATTGATGGTAAGTGTAAAGCCTCTGGCATTGATAGCAGGCAAGATCCTTGCAGTGATGACTTATATCTTCCTGCTGCTTGTTTCTCTGACAGCAGCTTTTGCTTTTTCGTGGTATTTCAGCAGCATGATCATGGACACCGCTCCGGTCAGTCAGTTCCTGGCACGGTCCGGCTTTATTTCAGGCCCGCTGAATATCAGCCCGATGACGATCGTTATCGTGTTAGTTTCGCTTGCACTGGCTTACCTGACGGTTTCGATCATAACCGGGATCTCAGGTTCATGTTGTACAAGCATGGAGGACATGGACGGTGCTTATGTTGCTGTGGTCCTCATTATCATGTTCGGGTACCTGGTATCCAGTATAACAGCATTTATTGAAGACCCGGGAGTTGTCACTTTCATTACCCTCTTCCCTGTCATTTCGATTTATACGGCACCGACCAGGTACATATTGGGTGACATCGGCTTTGGCATGCTTTTGCTGTCATGGGTCATACAGGTTTTTGTCATCGCTTATCTTTTCCGGTTCTGTTCCAAAGTTTATGCAGATTTGATCATTCACACGGGCAGCCGCATAAGGTTCAAAGAGCTGATATCGATGGCCGGAAAGGGTGAAAAGGAGGACATATGATGAAGACCGGACTTAAGGGTTATAGAAAGGTTTTCTCCTTTACTTTTTCGCAGCAGGTGCAAAAAAAGGGTTACAGGAATGCCACGATCATCGTAGCCCTGCTGTGCCTGCTTGTCCCTGCAATAGTCATGTCATTGGTTGAGATAACCGGAAGGGGCAATAGTGAAGACCGGCAAGCAGCGGAATGCAGAGCTGACAGGATCCATGTTGTAGACAAATCCCCGGACCCGGTCGGAGATCTGAGCTTCCTCAACGACCTGGGTTTCGAAGGCTGCGATCATTTTGAATACATATACTTCGGAATGGATGAGGAACAGGCAATAAGGCAGGCGGGAGAGCGCACACTCCTGCTGATCATCGATAATCAGAACGACGGATACAGCATAAATGTCATCATTCCGGAAAATTCTGATCTGAGCAGCAACGACGCGGAGATATACCGAGGATTCATACACTCGAATTTCCGTTTTGTCCTGTTCAAAAAGACGGGAACGGATATGAGCAGGCTTTCCGAACTGTCGATCCCCGTTGTGATCGAGTTCGATACGGTCGATGACGGATCCGTGCAGGAAAAGGGGGCGGATATTGCCAGGGAAATCATGACGATAGTGCTTCCATTTGTGAACATCATGGTACTGTACTTTATGATTTTGATGTACGGACAAAGCGTTGCCAACAGCGTCATTACGGAAAAGTCCTCGAAGCTGATGGACTTTTTCCTGATCGCCATAAAACCGCAGGCTCTGGTAATGGGCAAAATGCTGGCTATTGCCTTCTCGGGCCTTTTGCAACTGACAATATGGCTGGCAAGCCTGTTTGGCGGGTTTGCCGCCGGTACTTATATCGTCAAACTCATCGATCCGAATACGGAAATGGGCCTCATCAGTTTTTTTGACACGCTGGATCTTTTCTCCGGCATGTTCAGCCTGCCTGCCATTTTCATAGCCCTTCTAATAGTCATTGCGGGATTCCTGCTTTACTGCTCCCTTGCGGCGATCGGCGGTTCGATGGCCGGTAAACCGGAAGACTTGACTTCAACCAACTTCCTGTTTACGCTTTCGCTTGTAGCAAGCTTTCTTTGCTCCATATACGCCGGCGGGAGGGGCAATGTACTGTCTTCATCGGAACAATGGCTGAACTGGTTCCCTTTGACTTCGATCCTGGTGACGCCCGGCAGGGTCCTTCTCGGAGATATTTCAACAGCAGCAGCACTCGGTTCCCTGGTCGTCGTATTGGCGTGCACTCTTTTGCTTGTCCTTCTGGCAGGAAAAATCTACAGCATGCTTTCGCTGCACAAGGGCAATCCGCCCGGCATAGGCAAGGTGATCGGAATGCTGCGCAGCAATAAAAACTGAAGCACAAGTTTATATAAGCGCGAAAACGCAATTAAAAGTTTAATAAGCGTAAATCACACTCAAAAATACTTTCAGGACGTGTCTGATGGCCTATAGCCTGTCTGACACGTCCTGATCATGTTTTATGTCCTTATTTGATCATAATCTGAAGTAGTCGATACCGGCTTCAAAAATCGGCTGATGCTTATCGTACGGAATGTTCTTTGCGATAAATTTGCCGGCGCGTTCCGTATGCCCCATTTTGCCCAATATGCGCCCGTCAGGACTGATGATGCCCTCGATGGCACAAAGAGATCCGTTGGGATTGTATTCGATGTCCATCGAAGGATTTCCCGAGGGGTCGGCATATTGAAACGCTATTTGTCCGTTTTCCCTGAGCGACTGCAGGACGCTGTCGGGCGCCACAAACCTTCCCTCACCATGGGAGACCGCTATGGCGTGCACATCTCCTACCGAGCACAGCGACAGCCATGGCGATTTGACAGAAGATACGCGGGTAAGAACGTACTTTGATTGGTGCCGTCCTATCGTGTTGAAAGTGAGGGTCGGGCAGTCCTCATCCATCGCCCTTATCTCACCGAACGGCAGCAGACCGAGCTTCACCAGTGCCTGAAAACCGTTGCATATCCCAAGCATGAGACCGTCGTTCTTATACAACAGGTTATGTGTCGCCTCGGTTATTGCAGGGTTCCTGAAGAAGGATACGATGAACTTTGCTGAACCGTCGGGCTCATCGCCGCCCGAGAACCCTCCGGGAATGATGATCATCTGCGCGTCCGATATCCGGCGGGCAAAGTATTCGACCGACTGTTCCAGTACCTGCGGAGTAAGGTTGCGGATGACGACTATCTCCGCCCTTCCTCCGGCTGCCTCGACAGCCCTTGCCGTGTCATACTCGCAGTTTGTACCCGGAAATACCGGGATCAGCGCAAGCGGCCGCCCGATTTTTTCATTCCGTACCAGCGGGCTGCGGGTATGGCATGAGACGACCTCCGCCTTTCCATCGTTTGCAGCCCGTACCGGAAACACCTTATCAAGGGGTGCTTCCCAGGCGCTGAGAAGCTTGTCCAGCGGGACTTTTTCAGCGGCAATTTCTATGGCGGGTTCGGCAGTCGTATATCCTATATGGACACCGCCATCAAGATGTTCCGTCGCTTCAACGATGATCGACGTGTAAGCTTCTTCAAAGAAAAGATCCGCCTCTAAATGTCCAAGCGCCTTAAACCCAATGCGGTTTCCAAAGGACATCTTCACGATGCCTTCCGCAAGGCCCTTTCGCCCGCACGCCCAGGCCGAGATCACTTTTCCGGACTTTATCAGACCCCGCACCTCGTCCCATGAGGACTTCAAACCGTCGAAATCAAAGGCTGAAGACGCTCCATAAACATAGACGGGGTTGCCTGCTGCTTTGAATTCCGGCGAAATAACGGTCGAGGCATCTTCTGCGGCTATTGCGAACGAAACCAGCGTTGGCGGCACATCCATATCCATAAACGACCCGGACATGGAGTCCTTTCCTCCGATCGAAGCAACGTTCAGTCCCACCTGCGCCGCAAATGCGCCGAGCAAAGCGGAAAAAGGCTTTCCCCACCTCTTCGGGTCGGTGCCCAGTCGCTCAAAATACTCCTGGAAGCTCAAATAAGCATTTTTATGATCACAACCGGCAGCGACAAGCTTTGCCAGAGACTGCACTACTGCCGTTGCCGCTCCTTCGAAGGGATCCAGTTCCGAAAGATAGGGGTCAAAGCCAAAAGACATTACTGAGCATGTAGAGCATTCGCCATTATCAGCGGGAAACAGCGCCGCCATTACCTGGGCTGGAGTCCTTTGAGTCTTCCCGCCGAACGGAAGAAGGACCGACGCGGCACCTACCGTGGAGTCGAAACGTTCTACAAGCCCGCGCTGTGACGCGACATTCAGGTCGGAAACAAGTTCAAGCAAACGCTCCTCTACGGCTAAAGCTTTTGAATTCCCTGCCATGCTCGCATTCCCGTCGGCAAGAGCATTTCCTTTGATGCCGGATCCTGCTGTTTTGCATGCAACTGCCCCTAGTGCATCCGATGTATTATCCCCTATGTCTTCGTCAGCAGTTGGTTTTACTGTTTCCTTTTCCTTTTTGATGTTATCTGATATGGTATTTGGCTTACTGTAACAGACATCCAACTCCTGCTTTTGCGTTTTTGCTTTCGGTGGTACGCGCACGCTTGAACGCTTGACCACACCGTTCGTATCCAGGAAGTCCCTGTCTATATCTGCAATAACCTGTCCGTTCCAGGCCATCCGCAGCCTTCGTTCTTCAGTAACGCGGGCAACCACTGTAGCTTCCAGGTTTTCCTTTGCAGCCTCATATATGAATCTCTCGGCATCATCAGGGGCAACAAGGACCGCCATCCTTTCCTGCGACTCTGATATGGCAAGCTCTGTCCCGTCCAGCCCCTCATATTTCTTCGGCACCTTGTCCAGGTCGATCCAGAGCCCGTCAGCAAGCTCCCCGATCGCGACCGAAACTCCGCCCGCTCCGAAATCGTTGCACTTCTTTATCAGTCGAGTGACCTCGGGATTACGGAACAGCCGCTGGATCTTACGCTCCTCGGGCGGATTCCCCTTTTGGACCTCAGCGGCACATTCCTCGATAGAAGTAAGGGTATGCACCTTTGAAGACCCCGTAGCCCCGCCGCACCCGTCGCGGCCCGTACGTCCCCCCAGCAGGATGATCAGGTCTCCGGGCTCCGGACGGGACCGAAATACATGGCTTGCCGGTACGGCTCCTACTACCGCACCTATTTCCATCCTTTTTGCAACATATCCCGGGTGGTATATTTCGGTCACAAGACCCGTGGCAAGACCGATCTGGTTACCGTAGGATGAATACCCGTGCGCCGCGGAAGTGGTGATCTGCCTTTGGGGGAGCTTTCCTTCCGGTGTCTCGGATATGGGGACCGTCGGGTCGCCCGAACCCGTCACCCTCATGGCATGATAAACATATGCCCTGCCTGAGAGAGGGTCCCGTATCGCGCCGCCCAGGCAGGTTGCCGCTCCGCCAAACGGCTCAATTTCGGTCGGATGGTTGTGCGTCTCGTTTTTGAACATCAGCAGCCACTGCTCAGGTTTTCCGCCAACATTGGCGGTAACTTTAACGCTGCATGCGTTGATCTCATCGGACTCGTCAAGGGCTGACAGCAATCCGCGCTTTTTTAGCAGCTTCATGCCCATTGTGGCAATGTCCATCAGCGTTACCGGCCTTTTTTCCGCTTCATCCCCGTAAACTTCCTGACGCGCCCTGAGATACTCTTCGAATGCACCGGAGACTCTTTCGTCTTCTATTACGGTATCGATAATATGGGTGGAAAATGTCGTATGACGGCAATGGTCGGACCAATATGTGTCTACGACGCGCAGCTCTGTCAATGTCGGGTCTCTTTTCTCCGAGACGAAGTATTTCTGCAAAAAGGACAGGTCATCGAGATCCATCGCAAGGCCATATCGCTGCTTTACCGAGGCCAGCTCTTCCGCATCAAAGTTTATGAATCCTGTTACAGTTTCAACCTGTGACGGTATTTCCAATACCATTGCCAGTGTATCGGGCTTTGACATGGAAGCCTTCCTGGAGTCCACCGGATTAATGATGTACTTTTCGATCCTCTCCGTCTCCGCCTTTGAAAAACTCCCGCCGAATACATATATTTTAGCGGTCTTTACTGCGGGACGCTCTCCTCGTGTTATGATCTGGATGCACTGCGCGCATGAATCCGCACGCTGGTCGTATTGCCCCGGAAGGGCTTCGACTGCCACTATGAAGTGTTCGCCGTCGAGTCCGGGGAGGTTTTCGTCGTAGCAGTAGTCGGTTTGCGGCTCCGACAGGATCGAGCGCTTTATGTCGTTGTACGTCCCGATGTCTATCCCTTCGATATCATACCTGTTGAAGAGCCTGATGTAGCCGATCTTCAGGTTAAGGACCTCTTCGAGTTCGGAACGCAGCCTGCCGGCCTCAACATCGAACCCCGGTTTCTTTTCCGTATAGCATCTGAATACAGCCATCAATCCACCCGCCGATCCATCATAATTCGTTTTTAGCTTTACATTGCGAAGTTGTTGAAGTATCCCTGAATAAGGACCACAGGCGTTCCCTTGTCCCCGCTGCCGCTTACCAGGTCGCACAGGCTTCCCAGCAGGTCGGTGATTCTGCGTGGTGTCGTACCCTGCGAATCCATGCTTCCAACCAAATTGCCTTCCTTTTTCAGTATCTCCGCCTTTAAGGCTTCCTCCAGCTCCCTGCCTTGCAGGTTTGCAAACCGGCTGTCCACAAGATATTTCAGCTTAAGCTCATTGGGCGTTCCGATGAGTCCGTCGGTATATGCCGGGGAAACTGTGGGATCTGCCAGCTCCCATATACCTCCTGCAGGGTCCTTGAAAGCTCCGTCTCCGTATACCATCACTTCGATATTTTTTGATGTGGCTTCCTTAAGGCGCTTTGCGACTTCACGTACGAATGCCGAACAGTCGCGCGGAAACAGCTTGACGGAATCTTCGGTCGCTTTGTTGGATCCCAACAGCCCATAATGCTCATTGTATCCGCTGCCCTCAAACGGCGCTGTCAATATATCGTCCAGACCGAGTACGACCGACGCCCCCGATGCTTTAAGTATCCTCTTGGTTCTTTTTCTGGTGTGTATATCACATGCGATCACATTGTCCGTATATTGCAGGATATACTTCGGATCGTTTGAGAAGACGACCGATATATTTTTGCCCAACTGTTTGTAAAACTCTACATAATCGATTCCCGTAAACGGATGCTTATAGCTTCCGAAAAGGCTTCTCCATTGCTCCTCGGTGAAATTGTCGGAAAAAGGGTTGATCCCCTTCTCATCTAGCATATCCATGTCAATGATCGGGTTGCCTACTTCATCCGACGGATAACTCAGCATGAGCACCACTTTTTCCGCCGCGCCCGCAATGCCCTTCAGAAGTAGTGAAAACCGGTTGCGGCTGAGTATGGGGAACACGACTCCGATCGTATCTCCCTTTATCTTACGGCGTATATCTCCGGAGATCTGACCGACGGTCGCGTAATTGCCCTGGGCTCTTGCGACCACGGCCTCCGTTATCCCTACAACATCCCTGTCGTTGAAATCGAAACCGTCTGTTTTAGCGGCATTCAGCAGCGAATCGACAACTATTTCCACCAGGTCGTCGCCCTGCTTTATTATGGGTATGCGTATCCCCCTTGCCAGAGTTCCTGTAGCTCCCATTTTATCCTCCATATCCCGATAATGATGCATCGATCATAGTTTTATCGCTGTCGAATAAGCAAAAATACCGAAAAAAATTGACTGGGCTTACGGCATCTATTATACTTGAAAGCAAGCAATCAGTAAAATTTCTTATAGTTATATTTGATATAAGGAGCACTTATGGCTGCAAACCTCGAACTATACCGTATTTTCTACTCGGTCGCGCGCGCAGGCAGCATGACCCGTGCATCCCGCGAGCTCTACATTTCACAGCCCGCTGTGACCCAGTCCATAAAGCAGCTGGAAAAAGAGCTTGGCGGCAGGCTTTTCGTACGCGGTTCGCGCGGCATAACGCTCACCCAGGAAGGAGAACTGTTGCTGAAATACGTGGAGCGCGCGCTCGAACAGCTGAACAGCGGAGAAAAGCGCTTTTCGGAAATGCTCAATCTCGACCGCGGGCAAATCAACATAGGCGCAAGCGACAGTATCTGCAAATTCTACCTTCTGAACTTCCTTGAGATTTTCCACGAGAAATACCCGAATCTCGAAATACATGTGACAAACAGGACTTCGAAGGAAACAATACACCTTCTTAAGAACGGTGATGTGGAAATCGGATTTGTCAACCTGCCTATCGATGACGATCCGCAGCTTACCGTTATCCCATGCATGACGATCAATGACTGCTTCGTAGCAGGCCCCAGGTATTTTGACGAGATACCGCGAATAAAAAATCTGGAGGACCTTTCACATTATCCGCTTCTCCTGCTGGAAAAGGCAAGCAATACAAGGCGAAGGCTTGACGAGTATTTCAAAAGCAAAAACATTCTTCTCAAGCCGGCCATCGAGCTTGGAAGCCTTGATCTGCTGATCGAGTTTTCCCGTATCGGGCTTGGCTTTGCCTGCGTGACCGAGCAGTTTGTCGCCGAAGAACTTGAATGTGGGGCACTCCGAAAAGTTGAACTTGCAGAGGAACTCCCCCGGAGGTCGATCGGCCTTGTCAGGATGAACGGTGTCCCGATCTCGCTTGCTGCTGAGCGCTTTATGGGTATCGTGCTGCAGCGATGAAGGCATCGCAATCATATTTATATGAAACTTTGTCTCAACATTGACGATTGTGTCGAAATATGGTATATTTAGCATTAATATAAATCATATGCTTGGATTTTTCTGCAATTTGGAGGTGTTCCCTTGGACACGAGCGTTGTTAGACAGGCCATCCTGGATGAGCGGGACGAAGTCGTAGGCTATGAGATCCTTTACAAGGAGGACGACGGCAGCCTTTTCAACCGTACAGATACTGTAGTGGCAAATGCCATCGAAAACTTCCTTACCTCGATCGACAGCGAGAAGTTCCTCAACGGCAAAACAGCTTATTTTACCTTTACCCCTAACCTGCTGCTGAAAGACATCCCCAGGATCTTCAACGCGAAAAAGCTCGTCATACAGATAGAGGAAAATTCGATAATCCACCCTCTGGCCCAAAAGGCGATCTATCACTTCAAAAAAATGGGCTACCGAATTGCAGTAAAAGGTTTCGAGTTCAATACCCGCTATTTTTCGATAATGGATGTCGTGGACATAATCAAGCTCGACTTTTCAGACATTTCAGACAAAGATGCACTGAAGAATATCATCGACGTGGCAAGGAACCTCAAAAAGACCGTCATTGCGTACAATGTCAACTCCCGCCAGGCATATGATTGCGCCAAAGAGCTGGGATGCCAATTCAAACAGGGCACTTACATAGCTGAGGCTCAGTCGTCAAGCGTAAGCCGCCTGGACCACCTGCAGACCAACTTCTTTCAGCTCGTCATTGAGGTCACAAAAGACGAACCAAATATCGACACTATTACGGAGATCATATCGCGGGACGTCACACTCACGTTCTCACTGTTGAGGCTTGTGAACTCGGCTTATTTTGCCCTTCGGAACAGGGTCAGGTCCATCAAGCAGGCACTCATCGTCCTGGGTCTTGGGCAGCTGAAACAGTGGATCTACCTGTTAAGTTTCAGGCAAGGTACCGGAAATACTCCAAATGAACTGATCAGGATATCCTTCCTCAGGGCAAGCTTCTGCTCAGAGCTCAACCAGTTCATCCCGGATACCCCCGTCTCAAAATCAGAAGCTTACCTGCTGGGCATGTTCTCAACGCTTGGGATCCTGTTGGAAGTGCCTCTGGAGAAATCCCTCGAAGAGCTTTCCATTTCCGACGAGATCAAAAACGGGCTGCTCTATGGCACCGGTATAACCGGAACGCTCATGAAGCTCGTACGCAACTACGAAAAAGCCGACTGGCATGGAGTGATGAACTGCGCTGCCCAATTGAGGCTCCCCTATAACCTGGTATCCCAGAAATATATCGAATGCATCGACTATGTAAATGAGATTTGGAATCAGCTCATGATACCGTATAATTTAGGAACGGATGACGAAACATCCGACCTGTCTGACGAGTAAGGCTTACGCATCAAATACTAAAAAATCCAGTCCCCGTGATATGCAAGACGCAGGGAGCGAATTGCAATCACGGGGTTTTCATCTGATATCATCGGAATGACCCGTTCAGTCTCTATCAAAAGGTCTAAATCCAAAAATCTATACTCAAATTACATACTGAAGTTAAGAACCCGAATCAAAAAATCAACAGCTTAACTCAATATCCAAATTAAAAAATATGCAAAACTCAACTGAACTTACCTGTAGGCAAACTTGATTTCGCCGTCTCCATAATACACTTCACAGCGGTAGCGCTCCTCCTGAACGATGATCACTTCTCCGCCAATACTGATTTTTGTTGGCGGGTACATTTGGCGGCATGTCAGGCGTGAGCTCGTATTGTTTGAAATCAGCTCGTCAAGCACCATCAGCCGGCTCCTGCACTCATCCAGGCTTTTGTTTACCTCCGGGTACTCCTTCTGAAGCCTGAGCAATATCTCGCGGTGCTTGTCCGTCAATGCATTCTCCTGTACGCGAGCCTTGATAAAATCCGAATCAAGGTTCAGGTTGTGAAGTTTCCGTTCAAGTTCACTGATCTGCGACATAAGGCTTTTGCGTTCTTCGATCATTTCCGTAGTCGCGCCCAGCATGATGGTGGTCATGGTGTTCATTCTGTTCCCGATGGTATTGACAGATATGGTTTTGAGTGCCGAACAGACACCGCCTATTATCGAGCTTCTTGCTCCAGTGACATTTATGCTGTTTCCGCTGTAAATGTACGAATGAAGTATATATTCGGTAGAAACCGAACCTCCGGCTTTGACAGTACAGTTTTCAAAGAAACGGCTCGTAACGTCGCCCTTCGCTTCGATGAGGCCCTTGCCCATCCCGTTTATTCCCTGTTTCAACTGGATGTTTCCGCCGGCCGAAATATAGGCCCCCTCGACCATTCCGTATACGGTCACATTACCGCCGGCCTTGACCGAATAACCCTCCAGGACGGATCCCCTGACGATGATGTCACCGACAAACTCGATATTTCCCGTTGAAGCGTCAACATTATTCGGCACTTCATACTGCTGGCGAACAGAAAAACGGTTTTGGGAGTAGACCAGGTTCCCGGTTATCGCAGCAATAAGCTTTGTGCCGTCCTCTGATATGTATGTATTGTCTCCGTTCGGGACCGGGGGCATCGTACCAGGCTTTCCGGCAATCTCCTTTCCAAATATGTCCATTCCCGATACCGGCGGCTCCGGCCCGATGATTTCACAAATGACTGTGCCTTCATTTACCTGGTTTACTATGTCCAGATTTTTGAAATCGACATTTCCTTTCTCGTTTTCCGTAAAGGAAATCTGCTTTGACCTGGGCAGCAGCTCGACTATGCGTCCGTCGGATCCGTTTTTGGCCGGCACCCCGGCCGCAACAATAAATTTCTCCTCATATCTCTTTTCTTCCACCATCTTTGATATGATGCCGAAATTTATGCCGTAAACGATTTTATAAGAGCTCAGCAATCCGAAAACATCATCTGCCGATATGTCTTTCCCGCCGTTCTTCGGACCATGGAGAATAATACTTGCAGACATATTGTCCGGCGCGACTTCCAGCTCAGCCCAGGCATCTGCGGCAGGCTGCACATCGGTCGATTCCTGCAGACTTTCATTTCCTTCAGCATTTACACCGGTCACGATTTCATCTTTAGGCGCACTCGTCACATTTTGAGCAGCCTGCGGCTCAACAATGTCCTGCTCAGATCCAGCGTCACTGTTGCTTAATGGGGCGTCGTCGCTTTCCTTCTGTGTTGCATCCAATTTTTGATCTTGCGTACTTTTCCTCGTAAACAGGTTTTTTATCCAACTCATTTTCGGACCCTCCTATGTCCTTCACTACCACACCCATTCACCGTGATTGGCCGACTTTACGCGAACGCTCCCGTCTTCTGTATAAAAATACAAAGTCCTTCCGTAGTTTTCACCTACATCCTCTCCCGCTATCGGGATGCGCAGCATTTTCAGGGTTTCCCTGACAGCAGCTACGTTGCGCTGACCTATGTTCGCGATAGAAGACGACGTGATCGCAGCAAACATCTGGGCTCCTCCCGCTATTTTCGCAAGAAGACGTGATCTGACAGCTCCAAGCTCCTCCATCCTTCGTACCAGTTCAGGAATTGCTGTGTCGGCAAATTTATATGTATCTCCGCTCCTCCTTAACGCATCCTTGCTTGAGGGAAGCATTATATGAGCAAGACCTCCGACACGGGTTACTTTGTCATACAGGCATATCCCAACGCAGGACCCTAGGGCATACGTGACCAGCACATCAGGCGCCGAAGCCACATTGAGATCTGATATTCCAACAGTAACCGTTTTACTCATATTTCTATTCCCAGGTTTGTGAGTATTTTCTTCAGCGATTCCACTTCAGGAATCAACAGCACATGGCTCAAGGCATGATCGGTCCCGGTCTCGAACTGGTCTTCAATAAATATTATCCTGTCGCTGATGTCTGCAAAATATATGGCCGGCACGCTCAATATCGCTCCTGCCATATCCACGCTTATGTCGGGAACGGAAATATTAATCCTGAGGTTTGTCATCTGTGATACGGCGTTTACATATGATGCAGCCATTATGTTGGATATTTCACGGAGAGCGGAATACCCCAATTCGTCCAGATCGGCAAAATTCTCTATTTTTATTCCAAGAAGGTTTCTTAGGATCATCTGGGCGAAATCTTCCTGCATGAGGAACATGATCATGCCCGTTACGTCGCCGTCAAGGGTCACAAGCAATCCGATGATAGTATGTTCCGGTCCGCCCAGAGCGTCGGTGACTTCACGGAAGCTGAGGATCTTAACTACCGGAACGGTTATGTCCACCCTGCAGTTAAGCATTGACGAAAGTGAAGTCGCCGCATTGCCCGCACCGATATTCCCAAGCTCCCTGAGGACATCGATCTGGAACTCATTCAGTTCACTGTAGTCTATGATAGTCAAAACGGTAATACCTCTCTTTATATATCATGAAGCTTAGCGAAGGTTGTTCACTATCTCCTCCAGCTGATCCGCCGTCTGTACGATCCGCGCGCTCACCTGAAATGCTCTCTGGGCCTTGATAACGTCGACCATCTCTTCTCCGAGCGAAACCGCAGACGCTTCAAGATGTCCTGAGAACACCACGGTTCCCTCTTCTTTGCCCTGAGCATAAGAAACATAGGCCTGTCCCGACTCGTCGGTAGGCACGAATCTGCCGCTAGCCGTGCGTTCCAGTCCATACGGGTTATCAAAGCGGAAAATACCTATCCTGTCTTTGATCGAATCGTAGTCGACCTGCCCTGACCCTGCCCTGAGATCAAGGGTAATGGGAACGCCGCTGCGGTCAAGGACGCTGCAACCGTCATTTGTTACAATACGTGCATAATATCCCTGCAAATCGACACGAAATGCCCCGTTTCTAGTGTATTCTGTTACACCTTCCTTGTCAACAGCAAAAAAACCTTCTCCCGCTATCGCGAAGTCGAGCGGGTTGCCCGTATGGATCAGTGATCCCTGGCTGAGATCCAGGGCCGGGCCGGATTGCCGGACACCGTTTCCGCTTAAGACTCCTTCCTTGTTTATATCCATCGGAGTATACAGCAAATTTTCAAAACGCGTCTGTTCGGGCTTGTACCCCGGAGTATTGATGTTAGCCAGGTTGTTTGCCGCAGTATTGAGTTTGTTTTGGAATGCGTTCATTCCGGTCATGCCTGTGAAAAATATCTGATTCATGGTCTCCCCCATCTCCGGCATCGGAACCATGCCGGGTGAAATTCGCGGTCATCAGAGCGATGCGATTTGTGTTGCTGATTTATGATTGATTTCGTCAATACCCTGCAGTATCCTGCTCAAAGCCTGGAAATTCCTTTGCGCTTCCATGATCAGTGACAGTTCCCTGTTGATATCCACATTGGATTTTTCTATGAAGTATTGCATGATTTCGGTACCCTCGGGCACGATCTGCTGGGCCGGCCCGAGCTCCCCTTCCAAAACGTAAAGCCCGTTTTCGGTCCTTTGCAGTCCTTCGGCCTGCTGTGCGGGAGCGATATAAAACCTGTTGATCAGATATCCGTTTTCGTCGTAGATAAATCCGTCCCCGGTAACGCTGAAGTCGGAACTCCCGATATAAATATCTCCGTTTTCTCCTATGACCCTGCCTATGCCTTCAAGCGCGAGGTAACCTTCCGCATCAAGGCTGAAAGCCCCGTTCCTCGTCAGGTATATGTTGTCCGTCCCCCGGACTGCGAAGTACCCTTCACCGTTGATCGCGAAATCGAATGGGCGGTCTGTCTGCTCAAGCATACCGCTTCCGAAATCGGAAACGACCTGGTCCACGATGCGGATCGGTGAGCCGCTTCCGATCATTCCGGTGTTCCCGTTTTCGATCCTTGTCAGCATTTCCTGCTCAAAAGTCGTTGTCACGACACGCTCTGAGCGGAAACCCGGGGTATCATGGTTGAGAAGATTGTTGGCCAGTACGTTGATCGTCCTCTGCTGAGTCAGCATTCCCGCAGCAGCAGTATAGAACCCCGTCGACATCTGCTTCACCCTTTCATATAGTCTTCCAGCGTCTTTTTCATCTTTTCTATGGCTTTTGAATGGATCTGGCAAACCCTTGACTCGCTGACCCCGAGTACCGTCGAAATCTCAGCCAGCTTAAGGTTTTCATAGTAGTAAAGTGAGATGACCAGCCTTTCGCGTTCGGAAAGCGAATCTATTGCCTTTGCAAGCTCCTTCTCCAGCTCCTGCCTGAACAGGGTCTGCTCCGGCAAACTTCCGTCCTCCTCGTCGGGGGACAGTATTTCCGTTTGGAGCGCATTTTCCAGCAAGGCTTCAAAGGACAATACGTTGGACCTGGAAATCTCCATATAGTGCCTGTGGAGCTCTTCCTCCGAAATGTTGAGGTATTCTGACATCTCCTTGCTTGACGGCTCGCGCATCAGCACGTTGGACAATTCGTCATATGCGGCAGAGACTTCCCTGGCCGTTTTCTTGAGACGCCGCGGGCGCCAGTCCTGTTTTCTGATAAAGTCGATCACCGCACCCCGGACCCGCAGGAATGCATATGTCTCGAATTTTACTTCCTTTTCGGGTTCAAAACGCTCTACGCAATCTATCAGTGCAATGATTCCCTGGTTCACGATGTCTTCAACATCCGCATACCCGGAGGTGATTCCGCGCATCTGTGTGGCCACCGTCTTTGCTATGTAGCTGTAGCGCATCACGATCTCGTTCCTTATCTCGATATCGCCCGTATCACGGTATTTTTTGATCAGTTCGGTCGGGCTTTTGTCCAAACCGACAGCTCTCGCACGTGTGGCCATAAGATATCACCCCTTCCGTTACGCCCCGGCCATCGATATGTTGCCAAGCGCCTGGATCTGGACGTTGCTGTCCACTTCATTGAATGACAGCACCACGACATCCGGAATAAACTGGTCAATCAGCTTCTTGAAGTAAACCCTGACTATGGGTGAGGTAAGTACTATCGAGTGCTCCACCAGATCCCGGACTTTATTCAGTTCATTGGCCGTGGTCTGTACTATACTCTGGATGACCTGAGGTTCCAATGAGAGGTAAGAACCTGTTTCCATCTTTTTGACTGAGTTCATGATCAGGTTTTCGATCTGCGCATCGAGTGTAACGACTTTTATCCGCCCCGCGTCTGCAAATCTGCGCGTGATGGAGCGTTTCAAAGCCTGGCGCACATATTCGGTAACCAGGTCTATGTCCTTAACGGCGGGCATATAGTCCCCCATCGTCTCCAATATGGTTTCAAGATCCCTGATCGGTACGCCTTCCCGCAGGAGATTTGCAAGCACCTTCTGCAGATCAGCCATCTGAACGACGGACGGGATAAGGTCATTGACAAGCACCGCGTTGACCTTTTTCAGGTTTTCAAGAAGTGTATTGACTTCCTGTCGCGTGAGCAGCTCATGGGCGTGTCTCTTGATGATCTCGGAGAGGTGGGTGATTATAACTGAAGTCGGATCGATGAGCGTATATCCGGCAAGCTCAGCCTTTATGCGCTTGTCCTCACTGAACCACTTGGCAGGGATACCGAATGCGGGCTCTGTAGTTTCGATCCCGTCTATCTCCTCGGTGACCCCGTCAGGAGCAAGTGCCAGATAATGGTCGACCAGCACATCCCCCCTCGCGATCTCTTCACCCTTGAACTTGATAGCGTACTGGTTCGGATTCAGCCTGCTTGAGTCCCTGAGCTTGACCGAAGGGATCACAAATCCCATCTCGGTGGCAAACTGTTTGCGCAGCATTACCACCCTGTCGATAAAACTGCCTCCCATCTGCTCGTCCACCAAAGGCAGGAGACTATATCCGAATTCCATTTCTATTTGCTCCACCGATAGCAGTGAATAAACATTGCTTATGTCCCTGTAATACTCCGCTTCGCTGGCTATCTCCTTCGTACTCGTTTCAGGCGCCGCGGGAGAAGCAAGTGCAAGCTTCATCCTCCTGCGCATCACAAGCCCGACTCCGGTCAGGATCGCGGATACGATTAAGAGCTGCAGCGCGGGAAAGCCAGGGATCAGCATCATCGAACCGATCCCGATCCCACCGATGATCAGGACGACGGGCTGGGAAAAGAACTGTTTAATGACATCAGTATTCAGGTCGGACTCGGACGCCGACCTGGTCACCATCATACCTGTAGAAACGGAGATCAGCAGGGCGGGCATCTGGGAAATAAGGCCGTTTCCGACGGTCGCAGTCAGGTAGATCCCCATGATCTCGCTGAACGTGCCGGCATTGTTGATAAAGCCCATTATCGTGCCGCCGATCAGGTTTATAAGCGTGATGATTATCGCTACGATAGCATCGCCCTTGACAAACTTGGAAGCACCGTCCATGGATCCGAAGAAGTCCGCTTCCCTCTGGATCTTCTGTCGCCTCTCCCTGGCCTGGTCCTCGTCGATGAGTCCCGAGTTGAGGTCGGCGTCGATCGCCATCTGCTTTCCGGGCATGGCGTCAAGGGTAAATCTCGCTGAAACTTCGGCTACGCGTTCGGACCCTTTAGTAATGACGATGAACTGGACTATGACGATTATGAAGAATATGATGAGCCCTACCACCGGGTTGTTTCTTATGACGAATTGTCCGAATGTTTTTATGACCTGGCCCGCAGCGCCGTTTTCCAGAAGGATAAGGCGGGTCGCCGAAACGTTCAGCGCCAGGCGGAACAATGTGGTTATCAGCAGCAGGGACGGAAATATCGAAAACTCAAGCGCCTCTTTTACATACATGGTGGTAAGCAGGATCGTCAGCGAAAGGGCGAGGTTGAGTATGAACATGAAGTCCAATAGCTGAGGGGTCAGCGGTATGACGATCATCATGATGATGACGATGACAAACACCGAGACCACATTCTTCATAATCTTCATGTCCATTCACCTCCTCCGGTTTACTTGTTTGGCCTGTTCTTCCTGAGGTTATATACGAAGACCAGCACTTCGGCCACGGCCTGATAAAATTCCGCCGGGATCTCCCGGTCCACTTCGACCGATTCATAAAGAGCTCGCGCAAGGGGCTTGTTCTCGGTTATGATTATGTCGTGTTTTTCCGCTTCCCGTATGATCCTTAGAGCGAGCTTGTCCGCGCCTTTGGCTACCACCACGGGAGCGTTGTTTTTGTCCGGATCATATTGGAGAGCGACGGCATAGTGGGTCGGGTTCCTTATGACCACGTCGGCTTTGGGCACGTTCTGCATCATGCGCATCTGGGATATCGCCCGCTGCCGTTCCTTGATACGGCTTTTTATGAGGGGGTCCCCCTCAGTCTCCTTGAATTCCTCCTTGATTTCCTGCTTTGTCATGCGGATATTTCTTTCATAGTCCCACCATTGATACAGGTAGTCGAGAGCAGCAATGACGGCGAATATGGCAGCCGAGGTCGTTACGACCGACATGATAAGCCTGCCGGCGTATGACAGTGCGTTTTCTATCGACATATCCATCAATCTGGGGAGCAGCAGGATCTCATCAAAAAGGCTGATATAGATTATGTAGCCGAGGATTGCGATTTTCAGCAGCGATTTCGTGATCTCAACCATGGAGCGGACCGAAAACATCCTTTTGAATCCTTGAAGGGGGTTCAGCCTGTTCATTTTGAACCCGATCTGCTTCGTTGTGACAAGCATCCTTGTCTGTGCCATCGTAAACACTATTGCGACCAGTCCGCCGATAATCAAAAGCGGGAGAACAGACGTTGCAATGAGGATGCATATGTCCGAAAAAAGTTTTCTGGTATCCGAAATCGTCAGGACATCGATTTCTCCGGTCAGCAGGATAAGCTTGCGGGTATTCTCCTGAAGAGAACTCAGAATGTGCGGAGAGAGTGCCCTGAGCGAGTAGAACAAAATCAGGAGCGAAGCGATGACTACGATTTCGCGGCTTTGAAAGATATTTCCTCTTTTTCGTTCCTCCTGCCTTCGTTTAGGTGTGGCTTTCTCGGTCTTCTCGCCCGGCAAAGCAAATCCCCCCCTCGTTAACCGCATTACAACCTTATCATCTTTTGTGATGCCGCCGGAAGCGCATCCGTCCGGCCGTACATCAGGAGGGCGCCAGCACCTTGAAAGCAGCATCAAAACCTGAAAACAGAACCGAGATGTAGTTGTCCAGAAAAGCCGATATCGGTACGGCAAGCAGGAACATAAGTCCCAAACCCAGCAGCAGTTTCATTTGGATATTCATCACGAAGACATGGATCTGCGGTACTATCTTCATGAGGATCCCCATAGAAGCTTCGAGGATAAACTGTGACATCATGAAGGGCAGCGCCATCTTTAGCAAAAAGGAGAACAAACCGGCAAACAGGTTTGAAAGGAAGGGCCCGAATTCGGCGTTGAATGCCGTCACACCTATGGGTATGATCCTGTATGAGGAGGCAAAGACCCTTATCAACTCCAGATGGCTGTTGGTAGTGAACATGTATAGTACAAAAATCACGGAAAATACCGTGCCTGATATAGACATCTGAATATCGCTTCCGGGATCGAACACCTTTGACATTGACAAGCCAAGGCTGAAGTCTGTAATGTCTCCTATTGTGAGCAGCATGTAGTAGAAAAGCTGAAATATGATCCCGATCGCTATCCCCGTCAAGGCTTCCAGCAACACGGCAAGGGCAAAATCGATGTCCGTAAAATTTGCGATTCCCGATCTGTCCAGAACCGGAGCGATCAATACAGACAGCACCAAAACATATATCAGCCGTACCTGTAACGGAATGTTTGAGCGTGAGAAAAGCGGATTTGTCAACAGCATCCCGCACATTCTCGCAAACACAAGCAGATAGGTAGTAAACTCGTTAAAAACTATACTCACATGTAACCCTCTAGATTTCTCATAATGTCAAACAGGTACTGCATGAATTCTATGAGGACCGTGGACATCCATGTTCCCAGAAAAAGCAATAACAGGGCGATGGCTATTGCCTTTGGAACGAACGTAAGTGTCTGTTCGTGGATTTGCGTCGCTGCCTGAAATATCGCTATCACAAGGCCAATCACTATGCTGACGAGCAGCATGGGCAGTGCCAATTTCAAGGCGACAAGCAAAGCTTCTTTCATTATGGTGAGGACCTGGCCTTGCGTCACATCATTTCCTCCTTATATATCGCCATGTCATCTGAATCCCGAGACCAATGTGCCAAATAACAGGTTCCATCCGTCCACAAGCACGAACAGAAGGATTTTGAAAGGCAGAGAGATCGTAGTCGGCGGAAGCATTACCATTCCCATTGACATCAGGGTGCTCGAAACGACGATATCGATTATCAGAAACGGAAGGAACAGCAGGAATCCGATCGTGAATGCCCGTTTCAGTTCGCTGGTCAAAAACGAAGGGACGAGCACATCAAGGCCGAGGACGTCTGTCAACTCCTCTGCTGACCCCACTTCGGGCAGCTGCTTTCCGGAAATATCAAGAAACAACTGCAGGTCTTTTTTCTGCGTCTGCTTCAGCATGAACACTTTCAGCGGTTTTACCGCATTTTCCCTTGCCTGCTCAAAGCTTATCTCCCCGTTCCGGTAAGGTGCGTACGCTACTTCGTTTATCTCCTTCAGGGTCGGTGACATCACGAACAGGCTGAGAAACAGCGCGATCCCGATCAAAACCTGGTTTGGGGGCGTCTGCTGAAGGCCCAGGGCATTCCTTACAAAGGATAAAGCGATCACTATCCTTGTAAAGCTGGTCATCGAAAGCAATATGGACGGAAGGAGCGAAACGATCACCAGGAGGAACAACACCTCGATCGTTCCAAGGGCACCCCCCTCGGTCCCTTCCTCCGGCGTGATTTCCAGGTTTATACCCGCTGCCCGGACCTCAACGCCGAGTACTTGCGTAGACAATATAAAAACGAATGTGAAAGTTATCAGAAAAAGTATGATAAACTTCTTGAACCTGAATTTCCTGAATGGAGATCTTGCGCTGAGAGCTGCCTGATCATTAGGCATCATAAGTTTCCTCCGCTTCCTTCCGTGTCATCCTTATCATGGGGGTTGGAGGATCCACGGTCCTTTTCGCCGCCGAGCTTTTTTATCGCATTGAGCAGCACAGCCGAAAAGTCTTTTACCTGTGCGGTTTCTTCCACTACTATGTCATCCTCGTCAAGATCTGCCAGTTTGGTCATACTTTGCGAGGTATGTCCTACTAGCAGGATCTTTTTACCCACCCTGAGGACAATGAAACTCTTATCCTGAGCGATAAACTGGCGGTCAATTATTTTTATGATACCTTTTCCGCGGTCTCCGCCCGTTCGCCTTGCAAGCCATTTCGTGGTAAAGTAAGCCAATACCAGCACGCCAATCAATGCAAACAGCGCCAGGACGACCGAACCAAGGTCTTCCAAGTAATCAGGCATAATACCCTCCGGCATCCGAAAATACGACCAAACAAACGATGATGCGAATGTCCGGCGTCAACAAGTATGTATGGGCAAAACTAACCAAGTATCTTTTGGACCGTCTGCAGGATCCTGTCGGGCTTGAACGGCTTTACGATGAAATCGAGGGCCCCGTAACGAATGGCGTCAACGACCATTGACTCCTGTCCCATCGCCGAACACATGACGACTTTGGCGCTCCTGTCATACTCTCTGATCGCCCGCAGGGACTTTATGCCGTCCATGTTGGGCATTGTGATGTCCATTATCACCAGGTCGGGTTTTTCTGCCTGATACAACTCATAGGCTATCTGTCCGTCTGAGGCTTCAATGATGTTCGTATATCCGTTCTTGGTGAGAGTGTCGTTTATCATCATGCGCATGAATGCAGCATCATCCACGATCATAATTTTAGGTTGCATACTTTAGTCTCCTCAGTGTTGATATATTGTTTGAATATTACTTTCCGTCCTTGTCAGCCTTGTTTGCCGAAGCGTCGAGCGATCCGATCAGTTCCTTCGTCCCTATGATCTCGGTGACCCTGACTGCGAAGTTGTCGTCTATGACCACTACGTCGCCCCTGGCCATGAGCTGTCCGTTGACGATTATATCCACAGGCGCACCTGCCTGTTTCTCAAGTTCAATGATCGACCCCTGGCTGAACTCCATGATCTCGCGTATCTTTTTCTTCGTCCGCCCTATTTCGATGGAAACGCTTAACGGCACGTTCATCAGCAGGTTCATGTTGCCGCTCGTGAGGGGTGCCGAAAACACTGGTTTTGCGTCAGAAAAATCGGGAAACTGCACATTCTGAACGTTTACATGTTCCTTAAGAACGGCATTCTCCGCTCCTTCCGCGCCCCCTTTACGCTGTCCGGGATACCCGTACGGCGGAGGGTAAGCCCCTCCATATTGCGGCATGTACTGGGGCGGGTAAGGATAAGGATACATCGGCATGCCCTGCATCCCCTGAACGCCCTGCATCCCCTGCATCCAGGACATTCCCTGCATCGGATATCCATACCCGTATGGTTGCTGCTGAGTGTATGCGTTAGGATTTTGAGGGTCGATTGCCTGAGCTGTGCCATGTTTTGCGGCTTGACGGTCATCCGGGCTGCCTTCTGCCCCTGGCATGCCTGCCGTCCCTTGTGTAAAGGCCTGCTGCGCCATGCCGGGCACGGGCGGTGCATATGGCTGACTTCCCTGCATATGAGATGGGACAGATCCGGCAGCGAAGCTCTCGGCAGTGTCGCTTGCCTCCATGCTTTCCGCCTGGATATCGGGTACTATTTCGGAGAATCTCCCATCCGTGACGCTCATGGCAGGGGCAGCATCCGCGCTTTCGTATACAGCCTCCTCGGTGTCACCATTCATAAACTGTCTGACAATCATTTTGGCAAGCCCGCACTCCATGATGCAGACGAATTCACTCTTCATTATGTCTGCGATGCTTAGGTCGAAGAAGATCGCGACCACGTTTTCCTTTGCTTCCATCTCAACGACTTTTTCGAATGTGTTTTCTTCGTCCATTATTACCGCGGTCGGGATCGAGATGTTTATCCTGCGGCCGAGGAATTCGGACAGGGCCGTTGCGGAAGCGCCCATCATCTGGTTCATCACTTCGCAGGCAGCGCTGATGCTTAGGTCGTCGAATACATAATCGTCCCGGAGAGGTTCATCCACACCCATCAGTGTGTTCAGGATATACTGCATGTCCTTCTGGCGGAAAACCATTATGTTCGATCCCGTGATCCCCTTGACATATGTGATCTTGACGATCATTGCGGGCTCAAGTGACGAATAATCGAGTTTATCCACCGTCCTGATATGTACTCTCGGAGTGGTTATCAACACCTGCTTGTCTAGCATTGATGAAACAGCGGTCGCCGCGGCGCCCATGCTGATATTCATTATTTCGCCGATCGCATCGATTTCCATATCGGTCAGGACGCAACTGTTTCCGGAGTTCCAAGTCTGATCCATTCCCATAACCTCTTTCCTAGATCATTTGCTCAATCATTAAAGCTTTTTTCAGCTTGGTCCGACCGATTTTGGCCTTAAACCAAGGTATATCTTCCACTTTTACGCTGACGCTGCTTTTTGCGCTTATATGCAGCGGGATAATATCGTTAACCTGCAACTGGAGCAAGTCCTGCAAGTCCAGTTCCATCTCATGTAGAACAGCTTTCAACTCCAGCTCGGAGTTAGTGATCGTTTTTAATATGATCTGTTTCCTGGCAGTCTCACGATCCTCGTCAAATTTCCTGTTGCTCCTTGCGAACTTGTTGCCGAACCGGGAAATTACCTCCTCAAGATTTGCCGCAGGGATACATATGCTGAGATTTCCTGTAAGGTCACGGATCTTCACCCGCATCAGAACTATAACGACGATTTCTTCCGGTGAATATAGCTGCACTAACCGGGCATTCGTCTCCAGGCTCGTCAGTCTTGCCTTGACGTCTACATAATCGCGCCAGGTCTCTTCCACATATCCGCTGATCCTCTCGAATACATGCCTGAGTATCCTCAGTTCGATCTCCGTAAAATCACGCTGGAACGTATATCCCGTGCCGGGTCCGCCCAACAGCCTGTCCACGATCAGAAACCCGATCGAAGGGGATACGTCTATCATCATCGATATATCTTCCAGGCTTGTATCGGATGATTCCAATTGCAGCATTCCGATCAAAGTAGTATCGGGCAGAGCATTGTTGAACTCGTAGTAACGCTGTTCTTCTATCGAAAGCACTTCCATTTCGCAGGAAAGCCTCAGGATACCGAGGAAGTACGATGACAAGAGCCTTCCGAGAGTCTCGTGCAGGTTGTCGAGGGTCTTCAGCTGCTCCTTTGTGAATTTCATCGGGGAGCGAAAGTCGTACTCCCTGATCTTTGGCTTCTTATCACTGCTTAACTGCAGCTGTCCGGAGTCAAGGCCGCGCAGAAGAGCGTCTATCTGACTTTGTGTCAATACCTCAGCCAAGCATATCAGCCTCCTTTTCCCCCCAAAGTATTATCGTCATACGGAGAAACGTCCCTGTAGACCGTTCTCCCGTCGGCAGTTTTATCTGTATCATCTGCCCTGTTGGTTTGTCCGCCGATATCAGCAGATCCCGTATCCGTTCCCTCTGAATCGTTGCCCGGTATCAGGATCTCTGCTCCGTTTTGGTCATCTTCGAACAGATCTGCGTCGATCTGTCCGCTCATGTATTTGAAGAGATCGCTTTCTTCCGATATATCAAATTTATTGCTCAGGACCATTATCTCGACACGCCTGTTTTTCTTTCGTCCCTCTTCGCTGTCGTTGTCCGCCACGGGATAGTTTCGTCCGTACCCTATTGCTATCAGTTTTTTTGGATCGATACCAGTCTCATCTTCAAAATAGAGAAGGACGCTGTTGGCACGTTCGGTAGAAAGTGTCCGGTCGAATCCGGGTTTTTTCACGGTCCCGGGAACCGTCGCAGTGTGGCCGTTTATCCTTATCGAGAGGATCTCGTCTTCAACCGTTTTGAAGGCTTCTCCCAGGAATTCCAGGAGCGGGATGGCGTCGGACCTCAGATTCGATTTGTCCGGATCGAAAAATATGCTGTCCTGGAATCGGATAAAAACGCTGTTCTTTCCCTTTTCCAATGTCACCTTGGACTCCAGGTTGTGCCTTTCCACGTATTGCTTGATGTATAAATAGAGCGAATTGAAATCGATCAGCTCTATTTCCATTTCTTCCAGCGCTTCGTCGGGAAACAGCAGCCCGTCATCCTTGTCGGCAACCAGTCCTTCACCCAAATCAACCGGAACCAGCACTATTTGGTTGGATTCGCCCTTTGAGCCAAACGCCTCGACCAGTATCTTGAACTTTTCGGCGTCTATCGAAGACATCGCGAACAGCATAACAAAGAACGTGAGGAGTAGCGTGACCATATCTGCATAGGTGTTCAGCCATGAATCGCCTCCGCCGCCACCCGTTTCTTTCCTTCTTCTTCGCAACTGCGCTACACCTCCATTGCTTTTTCATAATTGCAGTACAGACATTTACTATACTCTGACAGTTCCCTCTGCCTGGGCGGCCTGCCTTCTTTCGGCGAGCTTCTGCTTCTTCCTCCGGGTTTTCAAGGGAAGCAGCATGGTAAGCTTCTCATCTATGAACTTCGGGTTTTCACCCGCCTGGATGGCAAGCACTCCTTCGCATATCAGCATCTTGCAGAGGATCTCTTCTTCGTGACGAAGCTTGAGCTTGTTTGCGACAGGTATAAAAAACGCGTTTGCCAGTACCGAGCCATAAAAAGTGGTTATAAGAGCGACAGCCATTGCCGGACCGATCACAGATGCGTCCTGCATGTCCTTAAGCATGAGTACAAGACCTATCAGAGTACCTATCATTCCGTATGCCGGAGCGAACTGTGCGCCCTTTTCATAGAACCCTCTGGCCTGTTCATGACGTTCCTCCAGATAATCCAGCTCCGCTTCAAGGAGCTGTTTTACCTTCTCAGGTTCTACCGAGTCGACCACAAGCATAAGGCTGGTCTTCAGGAACTCGTCTCTTGATTGCGTCAGTTTCTCCTCTAGCGAAAGAAGACCCTTCATTCTAGCCTCTTTTGCAAACTCCACTATCTGTTCGATATATGCGAGGGTATCATACTTTTTTGGGAACAGTATGATTTTCATATGTGACGGTATCTGGGCAAAAAACTTCGGCGAGTAGGACATCATCAATGATGCGAACGTTCCGCCTACGGTGATCGTGATCGCTCCATAGTCGATAAAGTTTTTGATGTTGCCCGGAATAATGATCATCAGGTCCGTGTTGAACGTTATTCCGAACAGCATCAGCATTATTGCAAGCAAAAAACCTATTAAAGTAAGCAGATCCACAGGCGAGCCTCCTTATGGTTATTAGGGATCCTTCCCTTATTCGGATACGCCCTTGAGCAGGTTTGTAAAAATCCGCCTGCGATACTCGATGGTCTTATCAATGACCTCCTGCATGGATTCTTTCACGATGTGAATGTTTCCGTTGGTTAGGAATATCGTCGTATCCGGGTTTTCAGATATCGTCTCGATCATGTCGCAGTTAAGGGCAAACTGGATACCGTTCAGCTTTGTAAGTATGATCATAAGATCCCTTTCCTTTCAGATAGCGGCCAAAATCGTTTGGGTCGAGCCGCGGGATACGAGTATCCGATCTTCGTGTCCCGCGGCATCAAACACTCTGTCATGTCCGGAAATCAGTCATTCATGATGCGTTGCTGCTATCCGGACTTCTTACTAACCGTTACCTCTTGAGATTTATAAGTTCCTCGAGAAGTGTGTCGGAAACCGTTATGATTCGGGAGCTTGCCTGGAATCCTCTCTGGGCAGTGATCATCTCGGTAAACTCCTTGGAAAGGTCCACGTTCGACATCTCAAGGGAGGATGTCACAAGCGCGCCCGTTCCGGATGCACCCGGCACCGCAAGCCTGGGCCTGCCCGAGTTTGCCGTCTCGGTGAAATAGGAGTTGCCCGCTTCATCAAGGCCCTGCGGGTTATCGAAAGTTGCAAGGATGATGCGTCCAAGAACGATTTGCCCGTGAACGGCATGTGTTGCCGAAATGGTACCGTCTGCCGCTATGGCCAGGTTCGTAAGGTCGGCTATCGACTGCGGTCCGCCCTCCGCGCCGCCTTTCAGTGTTATGTCCTTGCTTGACAGACCCAGGTTATTTGGCTTCCTGGCACTGGTGACGATGATCGGGGTTGCGGATGTATACAGCATTACGTCTCCATCGGTCGGAGCAGTGCCGTTTAAGTTTTCAAAGTACTCCGAAAGCTTTTCAACTCCCGGGTATGTCATCTCTATGGTGTCGCTTTTTGTCGCGTCCGCATTTTTCAACTGGAATGTGCTGTACTTCTCGTCACTGCGGATATAACCCGTGTACTGGGTTCCCTCAATGGTTGCGGTCACTTCCCATACTTCGACGTCTCCGTCCAGGTAGTACCTGGCAGAAAACTTCGCTTCGGCCGAATCGTTGGGAACTGCAAAGTTTGTGCTGGTCGTTACGAAGGTCATGCCGCCAAATATCCCGTCGTCGTCGATCCCTGTCATCGTTCCGGGCTGTACGGCAAAGTTGCTGCTTACGATCTCTTCGCCCGTAAGGCCGACGCTGGCGTTTGCCCTGAACGGGAACGCGGTGATCGTTGCGTTGATGACCGACTTGAGCTCCACGTCGGTTCCGCCAGAAGCGAAAGCGTCCAACTCGCCAAATCCCTTATGCGCCAGTTGTATCGTTTCGCCATTGTCGGCAGTCAGCGTAAGTGTTCCCTCATCGTTGTCGCTTGCGGAGAGGACTCCCTGGAAGGTCCTTGTGCCGATCTTTGCGGTGATTATGTATCCGTCCGTTCCGGAGCCGTCTACGTCGTCACTAAATGTCGCTGTGAAATCCACTTTGTTGTTGCCGGTAAACTTCTCACCGACCGATACGACCGTCAGTCCGCCGTCGATCTCAGGTGTATCATCCACGATTATGCCGTTTATGTCAGTAAATGCGCTGGAACCGTTGGCGGCGGTCATTCCGGCAGCCGACGGGACCTTGATATTAATGCAGTCGTTTTCGGATGCGCCGGCCGCGGTATTGACAAGCTTGAGAGACGAGCCGGAAGCCATGCCGTTTGTCACTTTGCCGCTGTAAGTCGATACCCCGTCGGTGGCCGTGATGGTCCATGAGCCGTCCGAGTTCTGGCTTGCCGAGAGCGTCAGCTCCTTGAGCCCTGTAAACGCACTGCCGAGGCTGACAAACTCTACTCCCCCGAAGGCCCCGTTGGGGAAATTGCGAAGCCCCTTCGACGACGATATATACCCGTTGACGTCAGCGACCGGGAAGATGTTGGCCGGGTAAGCCGCCAGCGTGAATGTCCCTGCCGGATGCGGCCTGCCGCCGTTTGCCTCGGTTATCGCCTTGTTGATGGCGCTGTTGAGCTCGCTGAGACTGTAAAACTTCTCGCTTGAGTTGAGCTTGATCGTAATGCCCGAAGCGGTTATTTCGGCCTTTGCCTTCATTCCTCCCGGCAAAGTATCGTCGGATACGAAGGTGAAGGAAATATTTCCTTCGGGTGTGCGATTTGAAGAAGTCAAAGTATACGTGATCCCGTTTATCGTTTCCGTGGCGGACGCCACTGAAGGCGACACGGCGGGAACCGTCAGCTGTATGCGTTCGTTGTCGACTATTTTATCGATGTTGCTGCCGCTTATACCCAGCACGAAGTTTCCGTTGCCGTCCACGAGGTATCCGGCGGTATCTATATACAGGATACCGGCACGGGTGTAATATGTGTTGCCCTCGCTGTCACGTACCTGGAAAAATCCTTCGCCGGCTATCGCAACGTCGAGGCTGCGATCGGTAGTCGTGAATGCGGCCCTCTCCATGATCTTGTCGATGCCGCCGAACTGGACACCGTAGCCTATCTGGCTTGAGTTTATACCGCCGGATGTGGCGCTTGAACCAGACGCACTGGAAAGTGTCTGATAATACAGATCGGTGAATGTCGCGCGGCTTGATTTGAAGCCGTATGTGTTGACGTTAGCAATGTTGTTGCCTATTACGTCCATCTTTGTCTGGTGTACCTTCATCCCGGATACACCGGAATACAGTGATCTGACCATTTACAAATTCACTCCTTGTCAAGTAGTGAACCGCGCTTACGCGTCTCTGTCGGTCAACGCGTAATTTAGCTTCCTGTAAAGGTCCGGCTAAATAATCACGGTTCCTTCGATATTGGTAAATACATTTCCTTTCAAGTCGGTTCCGTTTACGGTCGTTATGACCTTGTTTGCCCTGGCATTGACTATGAACGCCGTCTGGTCTATCAGGATCAGCGTCTCGCCAAGCCCTTTCTCGGCGGCCAGCCTCAGGCCTTCCCTGAGTCTTTCCATGTTTGCCTCATCCAGGTCGACGTTGCGCTGAGTCACTCTCTGGATCGCATGCTTGGAAAAGCTTACGCCGCTTTCCGCCTTCAATCTTTCGGCAAGTATTTCGGAGAACGGGCGTCCCTGCTCCTGTGTCACACCGGAATTAGGTTTGGGGGCCGGCGTACCTGTCGTGATAGGCCGGATAAAGTTATTCACATTGAAATTTGCCCCTTCCAATGTCGACACCTCCTTGCATCATACTGTTCCCTGCTCGTTAACTGCCGCTGCATCGCCTTTATCGTCTTTCTCCGGTGATGGGTTTGTCGTCCCCGGATCTATGTAGGCCGGATCGAAGATCTGGACTATGTCGCTCATCGAGTACAACCTGCCGTTGATCAAAAGTTTTACCTCATTTCCAGCAAAGGTTATGCTGTCGACATATCCGGTGTCCTCGACCCTCTCACCGTTCTCCAGCAGCTTCGAAACCATCGCGACCTTTCCGAGCAGGGTCGCGGCATAGCTCCTGAGGGAACTTTGCGATACGTTCTGCATCTGCTGTACCATGGACAGCTGCGCCAGCTGCGCCATATATTCCGCATCGTCCACCGGGTTTGTGAAGTCCTGATTTTGAAGCTGGGCGATCATAAGCTTCAGGAAATCGTCGAAGTTCAACATAGAGTTGGAGTTTTTTTCGGCGTATTTTATTTCACCGCTTTTATTCACTCCCGGGTAATAATAATTGCTTATCGCGTCCAAGTCTTCACCTCCTCATGCGTATATGTTGAGTTGGCCTGCGATGTCCTTTAAATAGACAGCGGGTTCATTATAGGTCTCCGATGCGGCTTTGGATGCCCCCCGCAAAACTTCCTGATCACTGCCGCCGTTACGTCCTTCGAAGGACCACTGAAGCTGTTGCGATGAAGCCTGGAACAGGTCGGGCTGCCCTCCCATAAATGCACTGTTGCCGATCTTTCCGGCATCGGTATCCGTTACCTCAATGACCTCGGCATTCAAATGCCTCAATGACTCCCTGAGCAAATCAACTTTGGCGCTCAGCAGCTTCTCGGTTTCCCTGGTGTCGGCTGTTAGCCTCAGCCTGATATGCCCTTCCTTTTCAACCATTTCGACGGTTATTTTACCGAGACCTTCAGGCTTGAGCTGAACCGTAAAACTGTTGCCGGCATTGCTCCTGATGCCTGATTCCACACCTGCGGTGACCTGGTCATACAGATCCCGGGCCCCTTCCGCCGTCGCTCCGGCAGGCTCTTCATTTTCCCGCAGTTCAAGCCCATACGTGCTGATTTCTCCGGTGTCTGCGGTCGCCGCAGGACCGATCCCGAATATCGCTCTATACCCGGTATCTTCGTCAGTCCCGGCTGCATTGACCCTGCTCTCAGCCTCCTGCGGTTTTGGATCCTGCAGCTCTGCGGCCGGTTCTCGCCGGTCACGCAAATGACTTAACCTTGACTGCTCAAATCTGTAGAGTGTTGCTGCCTCAAGTGGCTGCCGCGTTTCGACTTCTTCTGCGGGAAGTCCCGGTTGCCGGGCTCCGGCTCCCCCATCCAAACCGCCCGGTTTGATTCGATTGCCGTTGACCGATGTCAGACTGCCCGTCACCAGGGTATTTTCGCCTGCGATATCCGACATAGCATCTGACATTCCGTGCCATTCGGAGGAAACGGATCCGCTTTGCAGTCCGCCACTTTCCCCACGAATGTCGGGATCATGTATTTCCCAGGCGTCTGAGAGCTGGCTCCCGGAGTTGAATACCGCATCGGTAAAGCCATTTGCGACTCCCTGATCGATGCCGTTTGATCCAATTGCCTGTTCTGCCAGCGTGTTTAACCTGGCTGCGGACACCGTTACGGCAGGAACATCAAGGCTTCCATCCGGTCCGGGCCATATGCGTCCGCTGCTTGCGAACGGATCGGCCTGCATGGTTGCCGGGATCCCTGTGTTGACTTCCGGGCTGATCATCCCATCCGGCAACGATCCTCCGTCAACGTGGATCTGTAGAACCGTCTGAGGATCTGCAAACATCGAACCAAACGGGTAAATGGCTGCCATGTGATCCTGTGCCTGCACGTGTCGCGCAGATCGCTTTTTCCCATCGCTTTCCGCAAACTCTTCCGTAGCCGGATTTTGATCCATGCCTTCAGCCGGCCTGGTTGCCGACTTATGCTTCAGTCCTGCAGGAGCGGGGATCCCGGAACTCTTATCGGCCGGGAAAGTGCTCATCATAAATTCGAAAAAGCCTGAGCTCTTGCCCTTTGGCTCATTTGCCGGTCTATGCGGCCCCGCCGTTTGTGCATCAGGTCGCAAACCCCTTATTGTGTTCACATCTATCACAATCACCCCCTTTCATATGATTCCTGTATCAGACCGGTCACTCATGCTCCTAACCGGCTGTTTTCCCTGATAAGATTCATGGAGACGAATTCGGATATGATTTCGGCAGATTCCCGTGACTCGGCAAGCCTGTACTCTTCCAGCTGCTTTTCTTTGAGCTTTTCCAGTTGTGCCCTTTCCCTGTCAACTGTGAGGACTGTCTGCAACTGCCGTTCCACCTGCAGATCCACTTTTTTCTTCTCTTCGCGTGCGCTCCTGAGCTTGTGTTTGCAAATATCTACCTGGTACTGGAGGCTCTGCAGTTCATATGCAAAGGCACCCTCTACCGCCTTTTTCCTCATCATGTCCTGCAGCAGGGAGATCTGATCAAGCAAGTGATCGATCAGGTCCTGCAGCTTCCGCTGTTCGACCCTTAGGGCGGCAAGTGTGAGTTTTTCCTTTTCCAGCATGCGCTCCTTGAAATCAAGCAGCCTCTGAAGTGTAAAGCTGAACGGCTTCATTGTATGGCCTCCGCCATGATCCTGAGGGTATCCTTCAAATCGAAGTTTTCATCGGTCCTCTGTTTCAGGAAATCGTCTATCCTGTTCTTGCATGCGATCGCGTGGTCCAGCTCAGGGTTTGTCCCCATTTTGTAAGCACCTATATTGATCAGGTCTTCATTTGAATTGTACAACGCCAGGATACTCCTGAGCCGTCCTGCCATCCGGATATGTTCCGGGCCGGCGATCTCGGACATGAGCCTGCTGAGGCTGACGAGAACGTCAATGGCAGGATAATGGTTTTTCGCGGCGATCTTTCTCGAGAGCATTATGTGCCCGTCTATGATGCTTCTGACCGTGTCCGAAATCGGTTCGTTGGAGTCGTCTCCTTCGACGAGTACAGTGTAGAGTCCTGTTATGGAGCCTTTCTCGAAGTTGCCTGCGCGCTCGAGAAGCTTTGGAAGATCAGAATATATCGACGGCGTATATCCCCTTGCGACCGGGGGTTCCCCGATGGAAAGCCCTATCTCCCTCAGCGCCATGCAATACCTGGTCAGGGAGTCCATCATGAGGAGGACGTCGTTGCCCTGGTCGCGAAAATACTCGGCTATCGTGGTGGCAGTCAGGGCACATTTGCTTCTCATCATGGCCGGCTGATCGGAAGTGGCCACCACAAGGACCGAACGCTTGAGGCCTTCCTCGCCCAGGGAGTTTTCGATAAAGTCCATGACTTCACGGCCGCGCTCGCCTACAAGTGCGATGACGTTTACGTCCGATCTAACGTTCCGTGCTATGCTGCCCATTAGCGTGCTCTTGCCCACGCCGCTGCCGGCGAATATCCCCATGCGCTGTCCCTTGCCGATCGTCAGCAAACCGTCGATCGCCTTGATCCCTATCTGTATGGGTTCCCGGATCCTCGGCCTATCCAGGGGATTCGGCGGCGCGCCCTTGATGGGATAATATGCCTCGGCCCTGATCGGAGGCCCCCCGTCGATCGGATTTGCCATCGCATCAACGGTCCTTCCGATCAGATCCTTTCCTACCCTTATCTGAAGCTGCTTTCCGGTATTCCTGACGACACTTCCATACCCGATACCGCTCATGTCCCCGTATGGCATCAGAAGGACCTTGCTTCCCCGGAAACCTACCACTTCTGCCGGCATCTCCCGTTCCCCGTCCTCGGATGCGATTATGCATATGTCACCGATATTGCACGCGGGGCCGGTCGCCTCGACTGTAAGGCCTACGATCTGTTCTATGCGTCCCAGTCGGGTAAACAAGTCGCATTTTTGAATATTCCTTTTTATCTGAGCGAACTGCAACTCATTTCCCCCTTTCCCTGCAGCTAAGCGGTCCGGATTTGCTCAAGCAAATTCTTCAGGTTGTTGATCTGCGTTTCAATCGATGCGTCCACGATCCCGTCGGGCGTTTCGACGACGCAGGTCCCCGGCGGAACGTTCTTTGTAACCACCTCGAGCTTGCCGTCCATAACTGCCGGTCTGATCGTACGCTCAAGCTCCTGCAGGGACATTTTGAGTTTGTCTGACAGCGTTACGGAGATCCATTCCGAGTTTCTTACCTCGCTGACGGCAGTGCGAACCAGTTCAGTCAAAACAGAGTCGTCCTGCTCGATTTTCCGGTGCAACACTTTGGAAGCTATCTCAGCCGAAATGTCGACCAGTATTTGCTCATATTCGTCGAGTCTTGATTTTACAAAGTTTCTGATGTCGGCTACTGCACTTTCGACCCTGCTGATCGCCTGGCTGATTTCCGCTGTTTTTTCTTCCGTCGCCTTCCTCAAACCTTCGTTATAAGCCTGTGTCTGGATGCCTGCAGCCTCCTTGTAGGCCTGGCTGATGATTAACTGGCGCTCCAGTTCAAGCATTTCCTTCAACCGATTCCATACATCCTCTTCCGAAACGGTTTCATCAGCCGGAAGATCGACGGGGTCTGCGTAGGCCCGGCTTTCTGCGTTGCTGCCGGGATCCCCGCCGGATCCGTCATCATCATAAACGTCCGGGTACTTTACAGGTTTGGGCAAGCTGAAATCCACTGTATATACATTGTCTGAAAAGTAAACAGTATCAGGCTTGATGACCCTATACAAATACATCATCCTTTCCGCCCTTCGAGATGACCAGCGCGCCTTCCTCCTCCAGATTTCGGATGATGGACACTATGCGCTGCTGAGCCTCCTCAACGTCACGAAGCCGTACGTTATGCAGATATTCGATATCGCTCTTGATGGTCTCCTGCATACGGGATGACATATTCTGGAATATGACTTCCGCAACTTCCGGATTTGCCGCTTTCAGCGCGATCGCAAGATCCTTGGTATCTACTGCCCTCAGGAAGGTCTGGATCGAGAGGTTGTCCAGATATACGATGTCTTCGAATACGAACATGCGCTTCCTGATCTCATCGGCAAGTTTCGGATCGCGAGCGTACAACTCGTCAAATACCTGTTTTTCCGTTCCGCGGTCGACCTGGTTCATTATGTCGGCCATGTAGTTGACGCCGCCGATCTCGACCACATCTACTACGATGTTTTCAAACTTCTTGGAAAGGACTTCCTCAACAAGTCTTATGATTTCCGGATTGGCCCTGTCCAGGTTGGCGATCCTCTCAACGACATCTATCCGCCGGTCCTTCGGAAGCTCGGCAAGGACCTGGGCAGCCTGGTCGGCACGCGCGTATGAAAGGATGAGTGCGATCGTTTGAGGGTGCTCGTTCTGAAGGATGGCCAACAGGTTTTTATAGTCTGCCTTGCGCACGAATTCGAATGCGCGGGTCTGCAGGGACCTTGTCACGCGTTCCATATATGATGCAGCTTGCTTCGGGCCAAATGCCTTTTCAAGGACATCCCTCGCATACTCGATCCCTCCTTCGGAGATCACTTTCTTTGTAATGCATAAGCCGTAGAAATCCTCTACTATTTCTCGGATCTCCTCAGGAGATATGTGATCGAATTTCGCGATCTCGACAGACAGCTTCTCGATCTCATCCTCACGCAGGAACTTGTATATCTTCGAAGCATTTTCGCTTCCCAGCGTGATGATGACCGCCGCAGCTTTTTGCAACGGGGTAAGTCTTGAGGAAGGAAATCTGCGGGTCGCCATCTCTATTCAGCCTCCTTAAGCCAGGAACGGATAAGTGACGCTGTGATTTCGGGGTTTTCGTTAGCAAACTGCTTGACTTCCTCGGTGATCTTGTTTTCCTGATTGAGGCTTGCCAGGGCCGCATCGCGGAGCTTCCTGCGCTGCTCTTCCTCTTCATGTCTGAGAGCTTCCTGAAGCTGCTCCTCGAGCTCTTCGGCTTCGGATTTCTTCCTGGCCTTTCTCTTCCTTATGCTTCTCATAACGATAAGCACTATGATGAGGATGACTATGAGTGATGCAAGGACGCCGGCTCCGATCAAAATGAATGGCATGAACTGATCCAACAAACTCACCTGCGGTTCATCATCTGCAGCGGGCGGCTCTGCTTCCTCGACAGGCGCCATCAGATCAAAGACCGTGATGTTTTCCTCAGGAACGTTCGTTGCGTCAGAAACGAGGCTTATGATGTTTTGCCTTTTCCTTTCTGTCATGGCACCGTCCTTGAGAGAAACCGCGATCGATGCGTCAACCAACTGCGTATTATCCTTTTCTATCTGCTGCTTTATGTAGCTTACAAAGTAGTCAACATCACGGACATAATAAACTGTATCCGGTTTGCCGTCGTCATCACTGTCTACATATATCGGTACATCCGTGTTCGTCTCCTCACCAGGAATACCGGATGCAAGATCTTCGGGATCCATCTTATAGCTTTCATAAAGTTTATATGGGACCCCCTGGCCGTTTTCTTCCGGCTTGTACTCCATCTGCTCGGTTATCATCCTGCTGTAGTCAATGACCACCGTTGCGGCTACGCGCATCTCATTCTCAGAATAGGCCAGGGAAAGAACTTCTTTTACTTTGTTGACAAGGTTCTGCTCCAGCTGGGACTCGAAATCCAGCCTGTTGAGGTTGTATGTATTGTCCTGCTTATTATCATCCTCAACCATCTCCAGGGAGGTGGCCGCATCGACGAGTATGACGTCTTCGGGGCTCATTTTCGGTACAGCCGAAGCGATCAGGTTCTTGATGCCCGCAATCTTGTCGGATGACAGGCGCACACCGTCTTTCATCGTGATCAAGACCGACGCCGAGCTCTTCTGGTTGGAATCGTTGTTCCAGACATAGCTGCTTTCTTCGGGTATGACCAATGTCACGATGGCGTCCCTGACACCCTCAATATGCTTTATGGTATCCGCTATCCTTTCCTGCAGCTGGAACAGCAGGTACTGTTTCTTTTCAAATTCCGTTGTAGTAAGTCCGGCATTGTTCGTGAAAATATCGTAGCTCAGGGTGGACTTTGGATATCCAAGCGCCGCCAACTGAATAAGGAGCATATCCTTGTCTCTTTCCAAAACAAGGATCTGCCCCGACGAATCGATCCTGGCCGGAACAGACAAATCCTGGAGCATCCTGTAAATTTCGATGCTCTCATTTGCCTCCAGCCCGGTATATAACGCGACATAACCGTCTTTTCCTGAATTTAGCAATACAGCAGCAATGACGGACACTAAAACGATCCCGCCAATCACGCCCAGCATTATTATTTTTCTCTTCTTGGTCTGCTTTTCCCAGAACTCCTTAAACTGGCCCAATATCTTTTTCGCCTGATTCAACATTCTACCCTACCACATTTTTTATACAGTTTATACTTTTCAGATCTGCATCCTCATGATCTCGTTGTACGCATTGAGAGCCTTGGACGTAAGTTGAACTGTCAGTTCCAGGGCTATCGACGCCTTTTCGGCATTGATCATCAGCGTGTGCAGGTCGTCCGTTTCACCCAGTGCCAGCTCAAAGGCATCCATTGCTGCGATCTCCTGCTGCTCTGTCAGATTTCTGTATGCCTCCCTGATGACCTCGGAAAAAGGCAGCTCCGTTTTGGAAGTCGTACTGCTGCTTTCACTTTTCGGGGTCACTGCACCAAGGGATGAAACAGGCGGCATTTGTGATATCGGAACTATATACATACCTTACCACTCCATATATATTACTTCCTAAAATAAATCAAAGCTCGATGTTTCAGACATCCGTGCCGGTATATGACCGGGCTTTATGCGAAAGCTAAAAAAATAAATTGCACCCGGATCTGTTAAGATATCTAGGCACAATTCACAACAGTTTTCGAATATCACAAAAAGACCAGCATAAAGCTAGCAGTCGGTGATATATGGCAACTGGCTGTCATGCCCTTTCGGGTTTAGACCCTATAGCTTTGCGAGATTAGCTTTCGCTAATTGTGCCCTTAACAACATTTTGAAAACCATTATGAAATGAACCTAACCATCCCTGGTACAATTCATAATGCCTCATGTTGTCTCTAACATGAACATATATCCAATTCTATCCCTGAACTGTTATTCAATAGTATAAACTTACTGTCGAAGTTTGTCAACAAACTTCATAAAATATTTTACTTCAAAGTCATAATTCTACACATTTTGACATTAATTTAACACACAAGAAATTACTTCAAACCACTCCTTCTGATTCCTGCATGCACACTTATCTTTATGGCTATTTGCCGATCTCAAGCGCCTGCATCGCCATGGCCTTGACTATGTTGAGCGCGGTGATATTTGCCTCGTAAGCGCGCGACGCAGCCATGAAGTCCACCATTTCTTCCGACGTGTCCACATTGGGCAGGAGGACGTATCCGTCTTCGTTTGCGTCGGGGTGGGTCGGATCGTATGTCATCCTGAACGGTTCATCGCTTTCGACGACTTCCGACACGCGTACGCCGCCCTGTCCCGAAACCTGGGTCTGTTTCCCTTTCAGGACGGACTTGAAGTCCAGCCTGCGCTCCTGAAAGACCACCTGCTTGCGGCGGTAAGGCCCTCCGTCCTCCGTCCGGGTAACGTTCTGGTTTGCTATGTTCTGCGCGATTATATTCATTCGAAAGCGCTCAGCCGTCAGCGCCGAGCCGGCGATATTCAACGAATTCAAAAACGACATACTACACATCTCCATCGTGCTTTCATTTACAATACCCTGATCTGCTGCACTGTCTCACGAGTATCACAGGTTGTTTAATACATACCGCATGTTTTTGAACTGACCGGACATCCTTTCACGCAGATACGAGTACTGGGCATAAGTCCTCCAGAGCTCCAGGCTCTCCTTGTCAAGATCGACATTGTTTCCGTCGACCCTTATCGATGTGGAGTTGTCAACAGTGACGACCGGTTCGAGCTCGTCGACCATTTCGGGGTGTCTGCGGTAATACTCCGAACTGAGCACATTTTTGAAAGAAACTGATTTTGCCTTGTATCCGGGTGTTTCGGCATTGGCAATGTTGTTTGATATGACTTTCTGCTTCAGCCAAAGCATATCCATTGCCTTCTGCATAGCCTTGAATTCCGAATTGTTGAACAGCTGCATCGAAAACACCTCCGCCTATCTTTACTTATCGGACCCTTCATCAATTACTTTAACAAATTTTGAAAAAAAATCAAGTTTTATGTCGAAATATTGCAGATTTCAAGGGCATCCAAAATTACCCTCATCTGACAGTCCCCTTTCCGGCGTGACAAAAACCCCCGTGCCTGGCTGTCCATGGCACGGGAGTCTGCAACGAATATATATGTTAAGAGGTTTTATTTCATCCGTGCGAGGCGCTCGCCCTGCTGGAAAGCTTCCCGAAGTTCGGTGACCAGTGGAAGTATCTCTTCCGCAGGCTCCTTTATCTTCTTGATGTTCGCCTCAATGAGCCTCCTGTTGAAAAAGTCATAAAGCTCGGAAAGGTTTCTGGATATCGGATACTTGAAATCAAGGGATGCTTTCAAATAGTTGAATATCCTCTGAGCCTTCTGCAGCGACGCATTTGCCCCCTGAATGTCCTTCTTCTCGATACACATAATGGCGAAGCTGATCTGCTTCTCGCTTTCCTCAAAAAGGCGGACGACCATTTCTCCAGGGGTCATCGTCATTATTGTCTGTTCCCGATACTTGTCGTACGCGGCAAGTGCCATTATACATTCCTCCGCTAATCCTTGATCAATTTTCTAATAGTTGAACATCGAATATAACCATGAACTCTGCTGATACATTACAGCAATAAGTTCTTCCATCCTGTTGAACTGGTTCCAGTACCGCGTCTTTTCGGTGTTGTACTGTTTTTGGAGTCTTTCAAGCCGCTGTTCGATCTGTTCTATCTGGCGGTCGATAGTGCTCCTGCCTGTGAAGGCGGACGTTCCCGCCAGCCGTACAAGTGAACCGGATGATGCGTAACTTACCTTTGTCGCTGAATTGATCAGATTGTTGATTTGTGAAGCTATGCCTTTTACTTCATCGGTAAACAGCATCCTGACCGATTCGGGATCAGACTCCAATGCCTTAAGGAGCTTGGACTTATCCGAAATAACGAGCTTCCCGTAATCTGAATATAAGCCCGAAGTTTCAATACCCAGGTCATAGAGAGCATATGCCGCTCCGGGTATCCTGCTGTACAGCGCATTTCTCATGCTGTTCAGCAGGTTGTAAATCGTCGGATCGTTGCGAAGGAGTCCTTCGCGGGCCTTCTCTTCCCAGAGCTCGATATCGCGCTGCGACATCTCCTTCTTCTGTGCGTCGGTCAGCGGAGGATAGTCCCTGTAAGTGGGTTTTGCCCTGATGAGATCATTGAGCTCATCGATCAGCTTGTTATACTCGTTGACAAATTCGACTATCCCTTCCAGGATCTGATCCGAATTGCGCTCGACTTCTATAGAAACCGGGGTGTCCGTCAATTCCTTCAATGTAAGCGTGACGCCGTCTATCGTGAAGCTGTTGCCGCTCCTCTGTATTTCCACTCCGTTGACGCTCAGGATGGAATTTTGGCCTGCGGCAACCGTATAATCGTCACCAAAAAGACTATACAGCAGGTTGCTGCCGTCCCCGTCTTCCATCGTTATGTCAAAACCGGCACCGTAGTCCTTTGAAGTCAGGAAGAACTTGTCCTCAAGTGAAGAATATGTAATGGTGACTCCGGCGTCGCTGGCGTTCACCTTCGATATAAGGGAACTTATAGTATCTTCGGACGTGAAAGTGAACTCGGTTCCGTTGATCGAAAAACGATAGACAGTTGCACCTGTATCCGGATCCACCTGGCCTGTGAGCTGCCTTGCGAAATTGATGTCACCAAGTTTCATTCCGGAAGATATCTTGTTGGACTTGCCGCTTTGCATGCCCAGCACGTCCATGACCGCTTTGCTGCCGGAAAGGACTATCTGCCTTGTTTGATCTTCAGAAACAACGGGATTTCCGTTTTTATCGTAAGTCGTCTTCATCGGCGTAAATCGCAGGATCCCGTTGCTTTCGGTCACTCTTACCGCATTTCCGAAGGCCCTGGTCAGCGAATCCTGCAGGCTTGCCACAAATTCAGACACATCCTCAGCTTCGGTATTCAGCCCGATGGTCTTTGAAATCCCGTCAAGGGTCACGGTCAGCTGGCTGCTTGCCTGCGAAACATCAAGGGTACTGCTTACCTCGCCTTTCGCCTCAGTGCCTTCCTTCAATCCCAGTATGGCCAGAGCGGTCTGGTTCGAACCTTCGAGAATTTTTATTGTCTGCTCTTCATCAGCCGCTTTCAGCACCAGTGTGCCTTCAACGACCGTTGCGGATATGACTCCTTCTCCGAACGCATCATTCAGCTCCGAGTTGAGGTTTGCAATGATCGAGGCCTCTGTGTTTCCTCTTATAACTATCTCAGATTTGGTTTCTCCTACGGATATCCGAAGTTTTCTTTCATTCATGAGATCAGACAAAGCATCGATGCTGAACGTCCCTTCAAGAGCGCCCGTTGCACGACTGCCTGCAGATATCTTCGTCTGGGTGGCAAGCTGCGACACATAATCGATCTTCATAGTAGCTTGCAGCGCTGATGAGGACGCTATTGCGGATATGGCTGCCGAAGAAGACTTTGCAGTCATCGTGTTGTAGAATGACCTTGACAGCAGGTTCGTCTTCTCATTGCTGAAGCTGAAAAACTTGGTCTGAAAAGCCGAAAGTGATTTGATCACGCTTCTGTAAAGTTCCTGTTTCCACTCAAGCAGCTGCTTTTCCTGTTTGGCTTTGTCGATTTTGGCCTGCGTGCCGGACAGCATATCCCTTACCATCTGTTCGGTGTCGATTCCCGACTGAAGGCCGGATATGCCTTTGCTTGAATATGCGCCCGGTGACGTGGACGCAGTTGAGTTTGCAGGATAGATACTTGGCATCTATGTAAACCTCCAACCTGAGAGAAAACTCCCACAGCTTGAAACGAATCTGCTAAATTACGTCTCTGTTATATATATCGTCAGATTTTCAAAAATCTTTACAGAAATATTCAAATATTGCTGTCGATTTTTCCTCCTCCGGTCCCGGACGCAACTCCGCTGTTGAGATATGTGATTATTTTCGGCTGAACACTGAGCTTTCGGATCTGCTTTTCGATCTCCTGCAGGCGATCCTTGATCCGTTCGGTAACTATCAGTGAAGAATTTTCCGCACGGTTCAAACTGGCAAAACCATCCCAGGCAGCGTCAAATACTTTACGCAGATCTTCATTCAGGTCCTCCCTGCTGCCCCTGCCGAAAGAAGCCGAGATGATCTCATCACGGCTTTCGGGAGCTCCGTTTGCCAGGAGCTCTATCTGCCTGTTTACCTCATCGATCTGACCTGATATCTCCTTCAGCACCTGCGCCACGGAAGTCAAATCGTCTTCGTCGCAGGTGATCATAGACTGCATTTTCTCCTCGTAAGTCATGCAAAGCATGTTCCTTTGACGGATCAAGCCAAGCAGCGTGTCGAAATCAAACATGTCGCTCGCTCCCTTAAAATTTTGCAGCCGTCCGAAAAGAGCGGGTGCGCAAAAGTCTTGAAAAGCAACTTCAGTGCATCTATAATGATGTTGAATGATGCAGAATGATGTCAGTATATTTTTATTAAGTCGGGATCATGTCGTAAAATTCAGTTCTTCGATATCAGGAGCCATGTCAAAATGAAGGATAACGTGATGATGATCCGGTTCCCCGCCCTGTTGGAAGACGAGTCGGGTCAGGTTATCGAATACGGCTCTGCCGAAATCGCGCCTGAGCCGAACAGTTTGAACTTCATAAGCGGCTTTATACCTCTCTACCCCATGGGTACGAGGATCGCTGTCGTCTGGCTGCGGGATGACAACCGCCTTGAGAGACTTTGGGGTGAGGTGTATTTGTCTTCACGGTCTCTTTTGCGGGTTACCGGCATAGACTCCGAGAAGATGAAACGCGTCTACAGGCTGTTTTATTCGAATACAAAATCAAAAGCCAGCTTGTTCAAACCGGTACAGGAAAAAAAGCTGCACAGGCTGTTTCGCAGGAAATCGATCGTATCGAATTATAGAGTTGACGCAACCGTTTATTTTATGTCCGAAACGGAAATCAAGCTCCTTTGCATCGATCCTCTGGAAGTGGACAGCAAAATGGTCCTGAACATTGAAAATCCTGCAGAACTTAGTGATATAACGGTCCAAATCAGAGAAGTTTTCGATTTCGGCAACATAGTAAAGGCTTATTTATGCGACATTATCTCATCGCCTTCTGAGTTGAGCAGCTTTGTTGCCTCACTTGATGAGGAAGAATGATCTATACCAGGGAAAAATGATCTGTATAGTTATTTTTTCTCTTTGCTGTCATCCAGATGATTGTCTGCCTTGATCTGCAATATCGCACTCCTGTTTGCCAGCAACTCAAGTACACTGCGGTCGGTCCTGCTTTCAGCCGCTATTTTATTTACTTCCATTGTCTCCGCCAGCTCACTGCGCAGTATTTTCACATCTTTTGGCGCACTGATGCCGACTTTTACCTTGTCACCCGAAACGTCTACTATCGAGACTTCGATCCCGTCACCTATAATGAGGGACTGGCCAAGCTTTCTGGTCAATATCAGCATTATCCTTCACCCTTTTCTTGCGGAATCAGGGGTGCGCGGATCGGGTAATCCTCATCCAGGATCACTTGTGCCGCCTTTTTACTGTCCGGGTCGATAAGAACCGGACTTTTCAAGTTTATGGTCGATTTCCTGAACTCCTGCGGAATGACAGCGATCGCCCAGTATACCGGGTTATTCAAACCCTTCCTGGAAAGGTCCTGCCTCGCCTCTTCTGAAAGGCTCGGTGCATAGTGGGGATAAGTCAGCCTGGGATCGACAAGTATGAAACACAGGTCGGGTTCCTGTACAGACTGCAGCCAAATGAAGCTTTCACCAATATTCGTATCGGAAAGCAGGACATATTCCGTGTATTTTTCAAAGCCATATATAGGGCTTACGAAACGGATAGTCCCCTCGTCGCTGATAGTAACTTGCCCAAAATCCCTCGTCATTATTTCCATATCTGTCACCTCAAAGAAAAAGACGAGCAATGCGCATCCGGCGGTTTGCTCAAGTGCAGTTGCTCATCCATCAGTCTTCATCTTCTGAATAGTTAGGGTCCGCACTCGGAGGCACGTAGCTTGGGGAACCCAGATATTCTATCTTTATATCGGGATACTGTTCGATCTCTATTTCCAGCTTGCCCGGAATATATTCAAGTTCAGCTTTTCCGATATCCCAATCCATTTCAACCTGCGGAGGATCGAATTCCGTGTCAAGCTGCGGTCCGCTCCATGATAGTATAGCTCCCGCACCGGGTTGATATGCCGTTTCTGGAGGCGGTACCGTTATCGGCGATTCATAAGCCGCCTGAGCAACGGAAACCCCTTTGTGAGCCATGGCAAGCTTATTGCCCAGCTCTGCATACCGGGACATGGCTTGAACCGTTGCTTCCTTTCCCCGCTCAGCAGCCTTCCTGGCAAAGTCCTTGAACTTGAGAAGGCCAAGGTTCTTTCTGAACGGATATGTATCGATATGTACCTTTATATCTTCACGGTTCATTCGGAGCCTGGCGTTTAACGTCCTTTGCTCAGCCTGTGCCGGTTTCTGGCTCAGCTCAAGTCTTGCCATCACAACATCGATCTTTATTTTGATAGGAATGGTAGTAATTTTTAGCAGCTGCATGGTCCAATACTCCTTTGCAGTACTATAAAATCAGTCATAGCTGCCTGGACGTCGCCGGACCTACCTGAGAAAGTCGAATATCGAAGCAGGCAGGATCTGGCTTCCGAGCTGGAGGTTGATCATCCAGGCCATTTCATAGCTCTTGTTGTTTATCGTTTCGTACTCCAAATCTATCGCTTCGATGTCGGCCTGTTTTACCTTCAGATTATAAATCTCGTTTTCGATGCGTTCTTTGCTTTTCTCCATATAGGAAACTCTGCTTCCGATGTCGGTCACATGAAGCATAATATTGTCCTTATGCCTGGAGAGTTTATCAAGGTAGTCATCGATATTGGACATGTCATTGTTGCGGAAGGAGTTTTCGATTTTTGTCAGCAAGTCAAACAGGTTGTCTTCCCCATAACCTATCGCATCAATGCCCGATGACGATATTTTAAGAGCGGTCTTGGGATCGATCCTGTCGTCGTTTACGACAATACCCAGGCCAATATCAACATAGATATCCTTGTTTTTCGGCACTTCGAGATATTCCGTCGAATCAGGATCTGACGGATCGTAGTTCGGGTTAGGGGACATGAGCTTGCCGGTGACCGGATCACGGAAGATGTCTGCGACCTTCGTTCCGTTATAGACAAGCTTGCCATCCGTCCCTATGGAAAATGGTGCCTCGATGTTGTTCGAGCTCCCGAACAGATACCTTGTCCCGAACTTGATGTTTATAGACTGCAGGATCTGTTCCCTTATATTTTGGATCTCCTTTGCGATGACATCCCGATCTATTTCGTCGATGGTCCCTGTCTCACCTCGGAGACTCCTCTCCTGGACTGTCTTGATCAGGTCATTTATGGTGAGCAGGCTGGTCTCGGCAGCCGACAGGTCGCTTATGGAATCCTCTATATTTTTGAGGTATAGCTCGTTTTTATAAAGCTGCTCGCGGATCACATAAGCCCTGGATGCCTCGGATGTGTTCTCGGATGCCCTTGAGTACTTTCGCATCGAAGAGAGCTTTTCGTTTGATTTGGCCAGGTTGCTTATGCTGGAGCGCAAATTCGAAATGTAGCTGCGCATCATTGAGCTGTGTGTGATTCTCATTCTTCAGACCCTTCCTTTAAGAAACTACCGCCCTATTACGCCAGTCCTGTTGATGAGGACATCCAAAATCTCGTCCAGAACAGTCATGACACGTGCTATAGCATTGTACGCTTTTTGGTATTGTATCATGTTCGCCCCCTCCTCATCGATCGAAACGGCAGAAACCGCGTCCCTCTGGTCAAGGAGCATGTTGGAAACCGAATTTGCCGTATCAAGACGCCCCTTCAGGAACGAAACCTGCTGACCGATCTCTGTCGTGTTGTAGTAGTTGACATATTCCTCAAAGGTGGCGACGATTCCCCTGAAGTTGATCTCCTTATTGAACAGGGATAATGCCTTGACGATATAAGTGTTGTCGAAATTCCCGTCCGCATCGACGAACTCATCTATAATATAAGCCGGGTTTTTCATCCATTCGTCGCTTATGGAAATATTGCCGGCAGTTACCCTGGCATTACCGCCTGAAGTGAAAAGCACCTTGTATTCAGTACCGGCACCGGACGCCGACTTTACGGGAATGACGTTGTTGAATTCCCCCAAAAGGCTCTCGGCAAACCTGTCCAAAATGTCGATATAAAAGCGTATGCCCTTGTCATTGGTCTCTTCGCCGGTTGCAAGAGGCCCTTTGCCGTTTATCATGCCGATCGAGGCTTTCAATGAACCGGACTCGAGAGATACTCTTTGACCTGAATCAAGCCACATGACGGTCACGGTATCGTCAGTGTTGCGCTGTATACCGAGCATATGATATTCATCATCATTAACTGCCGTTTTGCCGTTGATCTTGATGTGGACTGAGCCGTTCTCATTCTGGCTTACGGAAATGTTTGCAAATTGCGCAAGCCTGTCTATGAGCAAATTGCGCTCATCGATCAGTTCGTTCGGTCCATATGCGACTTTGTTGTTGATGCTGTTTGCAAACACTTCCTGGTTGATCGCGTAGTTGAGGTCGGCGATCCGCTTAAGGATCGTATTTACCTCTCCAATATCTGTAGTCAGGTCCTGGATCTGCTGATCGCGTATTATCTTAAGCTTGCTGTCGAAGTTATTCAGCACCTGGATTACGTCCTTTGCCGCGGTCAGGACGATGTTGGCATTGACCGTCTGGTCGGAATTTTTGCTCAGATCATTCAGAGCGGTGAAGAATCGTGCAAGTGAGTCCTTGAGACCGCTGGAAGAGTACTCGTCAAGTACCGTCTCAATATCCGACATTATTGAATATGCCTTATCGTAGTATCCTACTTCGGAGGCCTCATCCCTGTAGCGCCGGTCAAGAAAGGCGTCGCGGATCTGGGTTATCCCGCGCACGTTGACTCCCTGTCCCGCGAGGTTGGCCTGGTTAGGCGCAAAACGTGAACTGTGACCCGAAACCGCCATCGATACGGTGTCGACACGCTGGCGCGTGTATCCTTCCGATGAGACGTTCGTGATGTTGTTGCCGGTTATATTCAAAGCGATCTGGTTAGCGTTAAGGCCCCTTTTCGCCGCTTCAATTCCCAGAAAAGTACTCATTACGTCCTCCAATATGCCAGGTTTCAAGCATTCGTTTCAATATTGAACGGGCTGCTGCCGGCCCCGTCAAGCTCAAGAGTCCGCAGCTTTTCACGTGTTATCGACAGCGCTTTCTCGTTGAGGTGTTTTATATTCGCAAATGCGTTTTGAGCTCTGTAAAACAGCTCACGCAACTCGTTCCGCATATATGGCTCTGCATGTTCCAGGAGCTGGGAAAATGTCATATCGGCAAAGCCGGCTTCTTTCTGAAGGCGGAGGCGGCGGTTTTCAATGTTCTCAAGCCGCATCGCGTATGCCTGCTGGGACTTTATCGACCTCTCCATCCTCTGAAGGTCGCCGGATAGTACCGATTCCAGCTTTTCCTTCTGCACCGACTCCATCTCTTCAAGGAACTGGGCGTACTCCTTGAAGAATTCGAAAAGGCTGTCGGGAATACTCATCTCATACTCCTTCTTAATAGTTACTCTTTTTACCTGTTGCTCTTTCAGATCAGTTACTTGTTTATTTTCGCCAGAATAGCGCGGGCGATCATTTCTCCGGTCACAGAATAAGTCCCGCTTTCGATGGCCTCACGAAGCCTTTTGATTTCCTCGGCAGGCACTTCCTTAGCCACCTCTGCGGCAGTCGACCTGATGACGCTGCCAAACTCCGACCTCTCCAGAGCATCCCTGCTTATCTCCACCACGTCCTGCCTGGAGGCGGGATTAGACTGGCTGCTCTTTGGAACAGTACTGTTGACATTTTTCTGATATACGCGGGCAATGCCGCCAATGTTTGTTGGTCTTATGTTCATATAAATCGCTCCGTCCGTCCACGGTCATTATTTTTGAAAACTCTAACTGATAACTAAATACGACTCCGGTTATATACGTGAAATCAACAAACACGAAGACACATTTATGTCCTATTAATATTATCGAATGAAATCCCGAAAACTTTATACCCCAGATGAATAATTTATGGGATAATTCATTTTGGTCGGTTGTGCTTTTCCGCTTCTTGTGCTACAATATCAAAAAGTGTATTATCGTGCCGAATATGAAATCTTTCTGTCGAAATCTGGCAATTAAGGGTGTGATGGGCTATGCCAAAAATCATAGCCGTGTCCAATCAAAAGGGCGGCGTTGGAAAGACGACAACCGTAGGGGCTGTGTCCTCCGGGCTGAAAAACAGAGGATTTAAGGTACTTGCGGTGGACCTTGACCCCCAGAGCAACCTCAGCTTCAGTATGGGGGCAAACACCGAAGGTGTTACCATATATAATGTCCTGAAAGGCGAAAGTTCTCCATTTGATGCTGTACAGCATACAAGTGTTGCCGATATAATCGCGTCAAACATACTCCTGAGCGGAATAGAACTCGAATATACAGAATCAGGCCGCGAGTTCCTGCTCAGGGACGCTCTAAAGCCGTTCGGCAACTGCTATGACTATATAATAATCGACACTCCCCCCACTCTCGGTGTGCTTACCGTCAACGCATATGCAGCGGCGAAACATATCATCGTGCCGATGCTTGCGGATATTTTCAGCCTGCAGGGGATCACACAGATCGTGGAAACCGTCAATTATGTAACGAAATACTGCAATCCGGATGTTTCGATACTCGGCATCCTGCTGACAAAGTTCAATCCCCGCACAAAACTCAGCGCGGAAATAAGGGGAACAGCGGAGATGATTTCTTCCGATCTCGGTATCCCGCTCTTCAGGACCACGATACGTTCAAGTGTGGCGATCAGCGAAGCACAGACACTCCAGCAGAACATCCTGAACTATGCTCCCAAAAACAAGGCAGTCGGCGATTATGCCGCATTCATAGAGGAGCTTGTCGAGTTGGGGTTATAAAAATACATAGAAAGACATAACGCAATCCCGCCAGCGGAAACAGGAGGGTAGGTATGGCTAACAGGAATTTGAAAAAAGGGCTCAGCAAAGAGCTGATGTATAAGAAGATAATGCCGTCGGCTAACAAATCGGAGCCCGAGAACACGGAGGAAGAGTCAGAACAGCTTGCGGAATCAACATCTTCTGTAATCACCGAACCGATATCAGAAGTTATCGATAACAAAACGAACGCTGCACCGGCCGCAAAACCGGTCGATCCGACCGTGACCGCCGCAAACAGTGAAGAGGCAGCGCAGCCGGGCACGGTAAAAGACCCAGATCTCATAAACATAATGGAGTACATGGTTTATCAGCGTGTGGACGAGGTCATGACGAAATTCAAATGCTGCACCTGCAGCAAGTGCAGAAAAGACACGATCGCTCTTGCGCTGAACAAGCTGCCTCCCAGGTATATGGTCAAATCAGGGGACCTCACCCTGGACTACACCAGGAACAAGTCCACCGCAGAAGTGCTTACCGCCCTGGTACAAGCCGTCCTGGTCGTCCGTGCAAATCCGCGCCACGATGAAGAATAAAGCTTGCGAAAGTGAATAATATGTTTACGCGAAAGCCGCCTTTAAAGGCGGCTTTCGCTATGCAGATTATCAGAATCCTGATCCTTGTTTGAAATAAGATTGCTTGTGGTGTGATGGTTACCTGAGCAGCTGAAGTACGCTCTGCGGCTGCATGTTCGCCTGGGCGAGCATCGCCTGCGCGGCCTGTGTGAGAACGTTGTTCTTCGTGTAGGCCATCAT
>ENA-OWOZ01000119-OWOZ01000119.1-bioreactor-metagenome-genome-assembly--contig:-NODE-119-length-113103-cov-22.795932_pt1 | contig 113103 bp, 105 predicted proteins | sample MGYA00238140_ERZ651804 | MGnify/ENA primary metagenome ERZ651804 (study PRJEB26910, sample SAMN07631232) | bioreactor metagenome | isolation source: Switchgrass digestor | place: USA: Dartmouth...
TCCGCAAACAATATATGGTCTGTATTGCCAAGTTTGCATACTCTTGTGCAGAAAAAGGGGTAAGTCTTGATCATGTAGTTGCCAAATTAGGGGTTGCTGCATAAAGTTTTACATTTTACTACACAAGTCTAATTAATAAATATAAATAAAACTCAAATATTTCATCAGATGTATGTGCAGCTGTATCCATCAACTTCTGAACATAAAGAAAATTTCCCAGTGACCATACTTTATTATATTGTTGGAAGTCGTAAGACTTCGGTCAACTCCATACCAGACTGTCTAAAAACTCAACGCGTTAATTCTAAATATTCAAAATAATGTAACATTGTGCTATAATAAAGCTATAATTTAAGCAAACAGAGGTGCATTATGAAATGTATAATTGGACAGCTACAGAACCAAATACTCATTGTATCCGAATGTATTGAGGACTACATATCTGAGTGAAACCTGTTCGTGTAATAGATACTTTTGTAGATAATCTTGATATGGAGGCAGCATGTTTTCTGTGCATCACTCTGGCAGATAACGGACGTCCTTCCATTGAGGAGAAACAGACGTAGGTTGACTGAAGAGAGATTCAATGCAAAAAACCTATGAAGATATTGCTTTAGATTATTTTAACTTGAGATTTTTGGTCAATAAAATTGAGTTATAAGAAAAAAATTCAGAAATAAACAAAAAATGTTTATTGGGATAGGAGTAGTACCATGAATTTACAAGTTCTTGTAGCAACTATGAATCAAAATGATTATAGTTTGTTAGAAAAAATGAATATCCGTTCTGATGCAATTATTGCTAATCAATGCGATAGAAATGAAATAGAGGAATTTGACTATAATGGGCATAAAATTAAGTATCTTTCCTTTTCAGAGAGGGGAGTAATGCATATTTCGGGCACATCCGGACACTGATTCCGACAACATGCGGACAGCATTTCGGAATTATCCGGACAGCGTAACGGCACATCCGGACACCTTGTCGATTTACTAAAATATAGGTACTCTTTAATCAGAATGATTAAAGGGGGCCAATCGATGAGGAGGCTAGATATGATAAAAGCAAGAGAAATTTTAAGGCTTAAATACGAAATAGGATTATCCCTAAGAGAAATTGGCCAAGCTTGCAATTGTGGCAAAACAACAGTATCAGAGGTGCTTAAAAGAGCAGAAAAGGCAAATATAACATGGCCAATCGAACTTAGTGATAAACAGTTAATGTCCATGCTATACCCACCTACGAACACTAGAAAATCCGTTCCAGAGCCTGATATGGAATATGTTTTCTATGAAATGAAGAAAAAGAATGTGACTTTGATGCTTTTGTGGGAAGAATATAAGGAAAAGCATCCGGATGGAATCATGTATACTCAATTCTGTGAGAGGTATAGGAATTTCAAGAAGCTGAATAAAATATCCCTACACAAACACCACAAAGCCGGTGAAGAAATGGAGGTTGACTGGGCTGGTGATACCCTGTCCTATGTAGATATTAATACAGGTGAATTAAAGCCTGCATACATTTTTGTTTCTGTACTTCCTGCAAGTCACTATCCCTTTGTTTATGCTTACAGTGATACCAAAATTGAAAGTTGGATTGATGCTCATGTAAGGGCATATGAGTACTATGGTGGGGTTCCTAAAATAACAATACCGGATAATACAAAGACTGCAGTTATCAAACCAGACCGTGTAGAACCTTTAATAAACAGAAACTACAAAGAAATGGCCTTACACTATAGAACGACCATTGTACCTGCCAGAGCAGGTAAACCAAAAGATAAAGCTTCAGATGAAAACATGGTAGGTAATGTTTCGAGAAGAATAATGGCAGCACTTAGAAATAGACAGTTTTTTAGCATATATGAAATAAATCAAGCAATTTCAGAAGAGCTAGAAAAGTTTATCAACAGACCATTTCAGAAAATGGAGGGCAACAGGAAGACGGCTTTTGAAAAAATAGATAAACCTTGTCTGCAGCCATTGCCGGCAACAAAATATGAGTATTGCGACTGGGTGGAAACAAGAGTTGCATTTAATTATCATGTTGAATATAAAGGGTTTTTCTACAGTGTTCATTACTCCTATGCAAATCACAAATGTTGGGTTAGGGCATCTTCAAAAACTATAGAAGTATATATAGGAAACGAGAGGATAGCGGTACACACCAGGAATTATGACAAATTTAATCGGTACAGAACATTAGAGGAACATATGCCCGAAGAGCATAAAGCAATTTATGCATGGAATTCTGAACGTTTTCTATCGTGGGCAGAAAAAACCGGTCCTAATACCCGGGAATTAATCAAAAAGATTCTTGAAAACAGTGATTATCCTGTTCAGGGTTATCGCGCTTGTATGGGTATTATGAGGCTTGCTAAAAGTCATTCAGCCGAAATAATGGAAACTGCCAGTAAAGAGGCTATAGATAAAAATGTTTTCTCATTCAAATATTTTAATATTATCCTTAAGCAAGTTATTAACAATTCCTCAAAGAAGCAGGCTGATACAATTATTCATCATGAAAATGTAAGAGGAAGCAGTGCTTACTCAGGAGGTGGTATATATGTTAATTAACCCAACTATAGAAAAATTAAGAGATATGAAACTTAAAGTTATGGCTCAACTACTGAGTGATTCAGATCCGGCTTTAAGAGAGTTGTCTTTCGAGGAGAGGCTCGGTATTATGGTTGAAAAAGAATGGGAGTCAAGAAAAAACTCAAGAATCAAAAGATATATACATAAAGCATCTTTTAGTATTAATGCATGCATTGAGGATATAGACTATACTTCGGACCGGAAGATTGATAAAAAGACTCTGCAAACTCTTTCTACCTGTACCTACATTATTCAGAAATTAAATATAGTGATTACAGGAAAAACCGGAAGCGGAAAAACATTTTTAGCATGTGCATTGGGTAACAGTGCTTGCCGTCATGGTTATACCGTTAAATACTACCGTATTCCGGAACTCTTACTTGAAATACAAGATGCGAAAAATGAAAATATATATAGCAAGTTTATGAACCAGCTTCAAAATGTAAAGCTTTTGATTTTAGATGATATAGGATTAAAATCATACACATTAGAAGAAAGCAGGGATATACTTGAAGTTGCAGAAAGCAGATACAATAAAGCTTCTACGATTCTTTCCGGACAGATTCCTCATACTCATTGGTATGATTTGTTTCCTGACCCTACAATAGCAGATGCAATTATGGACAGGATAGTTCATAATGCATATATCCTTGCTCTGGACTCAAAGAAGTCTATGCGGGAGGTAATGGCTGAAAAGATGATTAGAGAAGCAGAACATAGTGATTAATAATAAAAGATATTGCAAACAGGAAGAATTTGAGGTACAATTACGGTACAAAAATGGGTGCAAAAATACGAAAATCGTACGGAAAGTAGGTGCAAAATGGCGTTTCTATTGTATCCAACTACAGTTAAAATGCTTGCTGGAGAAATAAAATCTGCTTGTGATGCTTACCTATCTAGGAAAATAGGGCTTGAAGAACTGAAAAAGCTAGTTTTACACTACGCAAATAGCTACCCGGAAATGCTTTTTAATGCTCAGGAGTTGAACCCTACCGTGTTAAACCGTATAGGTAAAAAGAGGGCTAATCTTTTAAATAAAATACTTGAGGGGTATCAGTATAAACTTTAACAAAATGCGAAAAGAATTGCATTAAGTACAGCTTTTTTATAAAATCAAATTAAATGACAAGGTGTCCGGATAGTCCGGTTTAATGTCCGGATGTTTCCGGAACTGCCGTCCGGATAATCCGGAATACGCACCTTAATAACTTCCCAATATCTTCCTTTATCATTCCATATATCTCTTGCCTTCTATACTTCGGTGCAAATACTATATGATATTTGCAATTCCACTTTGTATGTGCTAATCTATTATTATTCATACGGATATTACCTCCTTTTGCTTTTTATGCGGTTGGCTAAACCCGCTTTATTTTAGCAAATGGAGGTATTTTTATATACTCATAGCTATAAGCTTTTTGGAACCACCTGCATAGCAGGTGGTATTCATTCCACAACAGAAACTCGTTCAGCGAAAGCTGAACGAGTTTAAAATCTCATAAACAGATCATCGTTGTTATATCAGAGACTCGAGCTCACAGAGCACTTCTTCAAATACATTTAATGCATCCTGTACAGGCTTGGGTGTAGAAAGGTCCACACCGGCAATTTTCAATAATTCCAAAGGATAATCGGAACCTCCGCCTTTCAAAAACTTTATATATCGGTCCACAGCAGGTTTTCCTTCCGTAAGAATCATGTTTGATATGGCAGTTGCGGAGGAGAAGCCTGTTGCATATTTATATACGTAAAAGCTACTGTAAAAGTGGGGTATCCTTGCCCATTCTATGGCTATTTCTTTATCCACATTTACCTCACTTCCGAAATACTTCCGGTTTAATTCAAGATAAATATCGTTTAGTGTTTGAGTTGTAAGGGCTTCACCGTCCTTGTATTTTGTGTGAATGATTTTTTCAAATTCAGCAAACATGACTTGACGGAAAATGGTTCCCCTGAACTCTTCAAGATAATGGTTCAAAAGATAAGCTTTTTCCTTGTGGTCGCCGGTTTTTTCCAAAAGATGCTTCATCAGGAGAGATTCATTAACTGTTGATGCCACTTCGGCAACAAATATTTTATATTCGGAATAGATGTAGGGCTGAGTTTTGTTTGTGTAATAGGAGTGAATTGCATGTCCCATTTCATGGGCAAGGGTAAAAACATCATTAATCATGCCCTGATAGTTTAAAAGCACATAGGGATGGGTTTTATAAGCACCCCACGAATAGGCACCGCTGGTTTTACCCTCATTTTCGTATACATCTATCCAACCGTTGTTAAAGCCCTCCCTGAGAATTCCGAGATATTCGTCTCCTAAGGGCCTAAGTCCTTCTTCCACAAGTTTTTTGGCATCTTCGTAGGGTATGTTTTTCTGGGACTCTTCAACAATCGGTACATAAAGGTCATACATATGAAGGTCATCCAGATTTAATGCTTTTTTTCTAAGCCTCAAATAACGGTGTAGAAGCGGAAGGTTTTTATTTATCGTTTCAATCAAGTTGTCATAAACGTCAACAGTTATGTTGTCGGAATCAAGGGATGCTTCAAGGGAAGAATTATATTTTCCGGCTTGGGCATAAAATTTGGAGGCTTTTATGCTTCCTGTGAGAGTTGCCGCAAGGGTATTTTTGAACTTGTCGTATGTACTGTAAAGTGCATGAAATGCGTCCTTGCGTACTCTTCTATCTTTGCTTTCCAAAAATTTCATATATCTGCCTTTGGTCAGTTCTACCTTTTCTCCGTTTTCATCTAAAATATAAGGAAATTTTATATCGGCGTTGTTGAGCATTGTGAATATTTCCCGGGGGGAGCCGGACATTTCCGATGACAGAGCCAAAAGTTCCTCCTCTTTTTCCGAGAGTATATGCTCCTTTTGCCGCAGAATCTCGTTAAAAAACTGCTGATACAGCTTAAGCCCGTCTTCCTCCGCAATGAAGGCAGACAATGTGTCTTCGGGGATAGATATTATCTCCGGTGTTATATAGGATGCGGCAGCATAGGCTTCGGTCGCAAGGACGGAAGCTCTGTCTGCAAAGGCCTGATACAAGGATATGGAATTGTCCTCATCCTTTTTCATTTTTGCATAGACAAATACTTTGTCGCAAAGAGACATTAACTCGCTGTAAAGGTTCAGGCATTCTAACAGTTTTTTAGAGCTTTTTCCAAGGGTGCCCTTGAATTCGGTTATTTTTGATATATATTCTTTAACGGTACCAAAGTCTTTTTCCCATTGGTCGGTACAAGAATAAATATCCTCAAGCTTCCATTTGTATTTATTATCAATATCCTCTCGCTTTGGAAGCGATTTTTCCTTTGATTCAGACATGTCAAAAAGCCTCCTTCATGTAATAGTAATTAAGGATTCATTTATATTGCTTTAATTATTATAATACTTTAATTCACATTATAATCCAATATACTCTATTTTCCTAGAGCAATATTTGCGGAAAAACGAGCAAAACAATACCCTCCCAATATAAATTTCAAATATTAATAAGGAGGGTATAAAAAGAAAATAAATAGGTTTAGGGAAGTTATATGAAAAAAACTATTGTTTTTCAAGAATGTTATAAAGCATAACAGCTGCTTCAGCTCTTGTTGAATAATCCTTTGGAGCCAGTAAATTATTACTCTTGCCGTTTATGATTCCTTCTGCATTGAGTATGGCCATGCTGGAAAGAGCGTAAGGGGAAATATCTCCCTTGTCTTTGTATTTATCAAGAACGGAATCATCGTAATAGGGAAGGGGCTTGCCGATGATTTTACAAGTCTTTGCAAGAATTACGGCTATATCTTCCCTTTTAATCGGTTCATTGGGATAGAAGTAGTTGTCCCCCGTTCCTGTGACTATACCCATGTTTTTAGCTGTTATAACACTTTTATAAAACCAATGGTTCGGCTTAACGTCAGTGAAGGTTCCAACCGGTGTTCTTTCAATTCCAAAAGCTTTTACCACGAGGGTTATAAATTCTGCCCTTGTTATTCTGTCATTGGGAGCAAATATAGCCGGTTCACCGGGTTTTTGTGACCTGCCCTGTATAATTCCACGGGCCGAAAGACTTTCAATAGCTGTTTTGGCCCATGGCACGGAACCCAGGTCGCTGAACGTCTGACCGGATTGTGTTCTTACAACTCCGGTATTGGAATAGTTGGTGTTTATACTTCCGCTGTAAGACCTGACTCTGTAGTAGTACAGTTTATTAGGCGAAACCGTTTTATCTGTAAAATTTCTTATATTTCTTCCGACTCGTGCAATTTCAACGAAGTCCTTTTGATTGGTTCCTCTTTCGATTATGTATCCTTCTGCGTTATCGGAGTTATCCCTCCACTCCAACAGAACCTCCAAAGGAGAAATACTTTTTACAATGAGGTTTGACGGCGGAGTAAGAGGCTTCATTACAAACTCTATTTCATCGCTGTATGCCGTAACCTTATCGGATGAAGATTTAATTATTGCAGCTACCCTGAAGCGGTACAAGGTATTTTCCTTTAAATCCTTTATAATAAGGTTTTTAATACCTGATGTGAGGGTAGCTATTTCCTTCCACTCCTCACCTGCTTTAGATTTTGTTTCCACACGAAAACCGGAAACATTGGTACTTTTACTCTCCCAAGAAAGGCTGATGGAATTATCCGAAATAGTGCTTATATTAAGGTTTTCCGGTGCATTAAGCAAAAACTCATCTACATAAAACTCGTTGGAATAATTTGAAGAATTATAAGAATTAACTGCCTTAATTCTATAGGTATAACTCATGTTCGGAAGTACATCAAAGTCATACCATTCGTCAGAGCCGGCATTTTGGGTTGCAACTTTTGTAAATGAACCTTTTCCGGCCTTCCTTTCAATTATGAATTCGGTTTCGTCACCGATCATATCCGTCCAGGTCAGTTTTATTGTTCCTGAAGACAGTCGAACGGCTTTTAGGTTAGTGGGAGGCTCGATTTTTGTATAGGCACCCATTCCTTCGGGATTATCCGGATAGGATATGGAATATACTTTATCTGCAAGGACCGTTCTAACCCTGTAAAAATACTGGGTACTCGGTAGAAGATCTATGTCGCTGTAGTTGGTAATTCCGGCTTCAAGTACCTTTACCACCGACCACTCTCCGTTTTTGCCGGATTTTCTTTCAATAAGGGTACTGTAGTTTGACAGATCGGCATACTCCCAGGACAGATCAATCTGTGTATGGGAGACGGGAGTAACCTTCAATGAGCGGGGAGGTTGCCGGTTAATGGATGTTGAGCAATTAACGGTGTTGCTGTAAGAGGATGCTTTACCTGCCGGGTTAAAGGGAATAACCCTGTATGTGTAAACCGATGTACCGTTTACACTGTCCGTATAGCTGGTAGTGTTTGCAGGCAAAGATGCAATTTCCACAAATGCTCCCGAATCTACCTTTCTTTCAACCTTGAATCCGGTTTCGTTGCCGGAGGTATCCTGCCAGTATAATGTGATCAAGGTAGGACTTGAAATTTCAAGGTAGAGAGATTTTGCCGGGGACGGCGGACCGGTGTAAACATGATAGGCAGATGTTGATGCACTGCTTTTTTGGTCATAGGCTGTAACTTTATAATAATAGGATTTGTTGAGTTCAATATTATTGGTATCGGTGTAACTTGTTATGTTGCTGTCCAATAAAGCAATGGTAACATAATCTCCGGAGGTGCCGTCCCTTCTTTCAATTTTAAGGCTGAAGTCGTTGCCGGGAGGGTTTGTCCAGCTAAGGTCAATTCTGCCGGGGCTGGTAGGGACGCACTGAAGATTGGAAGGTGCCAAAAGCCTTGCAACGGGTTCCGAGATATTGCTAAAGCCTTTATAATTTTTATTGTCTATGCTCAGCCTGTATCTATAGATTCCGTGGCCTATACTGTCTGTGGTTTTAATACTGCCTTGCGCAAGATTGCTTTTTATTATTTCCCATGGTCCCCAGGAATTTTCCATGTATTTTGCTCTTTCAAGGCGAAATTCCTGTATTTTCGGGTAGCTATCCCACGAAACGGTAACGGTGCTGTTTTGTATGGATGCACTGATAAAGGGCAAGGAAATCGGAGTTATGGTAACGGGAGACGATTCGTCCGACTGGTGTCCGTTTCCGTCATAGGCTGTAAGAGTGTATTGGGTATCGGTACCTGGGGAGAGGGACGGGTCAACGAAGCTTACGCTTGTTTCATCACTGCTTACCGTAGCAATTTCCTCTCCGTCATCCCTGTTTACAGTAATGCTTTCTGCAACAAGGGAATTGTTTACCCATGTAAGGGTAACCTTTTTGTTGTTAATATCTAAATGTGCGGAAGTTATGGAAGGAGCCTTCATTTTTGATGTAGAGACTGTACGGGATGCAGATTCAATGGCTTTTCCATCCGAAGATACGGCAGTGATACTATAGCTGTATGATGTCTCAGGCGAAAGGCCTGTGTCCTCGAAGCTCAGGTAGTTTTTTTCGATATCGACATCTATATTTGCAATAAGGACATCATCTCTTTTTAGACTATAGTATACCGCATTGGTTACCGATGACCAGCTAAGGTTTATTTGGCTATCGGAATTCAGCAATGCCGGACCGGCATTAAAGGTAAAACCGGCTTTAACGGTATTCATCATAATAAAGGACATAATCATTATGGTTAGCAGAAAAACAGCAATTTTAAAACGATTATCTATGATTAGTTTCATGGCTTGCCCTCCATTATATACGATAAAAGAAAACAAAAAGATTTATCAAAATTTTTATCGAATAATTTTATGATAAAATTAATGGGTTGTTATAAGGGTAATTCGAATTTAAAGGTCTGACGGTTTTTTAGACAGCGTGGTCAAATGAGCGCAGTTGGCAGGTTTAAAGGTTGAATGTCGAAAGTTTTGCTGGGGAATGTAACAGTCTTGAAACATAAATTTAATATTGGAAAAAAATACTCTTGAAACTTACTTGTTTTTTTAGTATACTATTAATCGTTGATTTTGGACATATTAATAGTATGTGCCCATAGCTCAGCAGGATAGAGCGTCGGTTTCCTAAACCGCAGGCCGGAGGTTCGAATCCTCTTGGGCACACCAGAAAGTCGCTTGAAATAAATTTAAGCGGCTTTTATTATTTAGCTGTATATTGGCATTAAATCTTTAAATTCTAGTTATTCTTGCTTTTGTTGGATATAGTATTATATTGGCATAATTTTTTTACTTTTGATTTTACCTAAATTGTATGGACTGAAAATGAAAATAATAACATATAATGGGTTTGACAATTGAAGTTTAATTGGTTATAATTTATTCGCAGCACATATATTAAACTTGTGATTGGTTTATATGGAGTTTACCGGAGGTTGCGGCACAAATTGAAGTTTGAAAAGGGTTCCAAACAGTGGTTTATGAATGAAGCCTTGAAGGAAGCGTACAAAGCATACAGGAAGGATGAGGTTCCTATAGGGGCGGTTATAGTCAGAGACGGCATAATAATTGCCCGGGGACATAACGAAAAGGAAGCTAAAAAGGACCCTACCAACCATGCCGAGATTGCCGCGATAAAGAAAGCATGCAAGAAGGTTGGCTCGTGGAGGCTCAACGGCTGCGACATGTATGTTACACTGGAGCCTTGTGCCATGTGTGCCGGAGCAATTATACAGGCCAGGATCGGGAGGCTTTTTATCGGAACTGCCGATCCGAAAGCAGGGGCTGTCGGTTCAGTGGTAGATGTACTGAGCGTTGATGAGTTCAATCACAAGGTTGAAGTGATATACGGATTACTGCAGGAGGAGTGTTCCGGAGTTTTAAAGGATTTTTTCAGAGAACTCCGTCAGAGGAAGTGAAAATATTTATACACATTGCCATACTTTTATGTTGGCATGGTGTATCATAATAAAGCATGGAGACGTATCGAAGTGGTCATAACGAGCCTGACTCGAAATCAGGTTGTCGGGTAACCGGCACGTGAGTTCGAATCTCACCGTCTCCGCCAACGAGCCTGTTTGCGGTCATTGTCCGCATCAGGCTCGAAAATTATAAAATGAACTTGTCTATAGAGTTTTTTCTAAAGCAGTATGCACTTTACTAACTTCTTTACTATAGACTCCCGCATAGAAAGGGAAGAATTTTCCATATAAAAGTTATAGACTTTATAGCCTTTGTATGTAGGTTAAGCATGTCCGTTATTTTGATTCTGCTCCATAAGGGATTTTAATCTCTTTTTTATAAATATCAATTTATTAAAATTGTTTTTTTTGACTTCGAGAGGGTATAAATATTATTATATAATTAATATATCCCATGACACTAAAAAAGGAAAAGGAGGCAATAATTTAATGAAAGCAAAGGTATCTTTTTATCGCTGTGAAATTTGTGGAAATCTTGTAGGTCTTATCCATGAAGGTGGAGGAGAGCTTGTTTGTTGCGGTCAGCCTATGCAAAAGCTTGAGCCTAATACTGTAGATGCTTCAAAAGAAAAGCATGTTCCGGTGGCAGTAAGGAAAGACGGCAAGATCTATGTAGAAGTAGGGTCTGTAGCTCATCCGATGACAGAGGAGCACTATATTGAATGGATTGCAATTATAACCGATGAGGGGACAGAAAGGATTTCTCTTTCTCCAAATAGCGAACCAAAGGCTGTGTTCTGTGACAGGGAAAATGCAGAAGTTTATGCATACTGTAATCTTCACGGATTGTGGAAATCGGAGGTAAAATAAAGCATATAACTTCCTTTTGCAACTGTTTATTGCCGTCACGAAAAATGTGGCGGCTTTTGATTTTGATTTATGCAATTTTAAACAATTTAATGATATAATTATCTATAAATTACATAATATTTAAGGGGGCAAGAGTCATGAGTGATTTTGCTAAAGATGCAATAAATCCGGGAAGAGACCCCATCGAAAGGCAGATGATAATATCGGAGGCCATATGGGAGCTTTTGAAGGAAAAAACCGGGCTAACGGACAATGACTTGGTTAGAAAAGTAAGAGAGATAGACCTAAGAGACGGGGTATTGGATGGCAGAGCAAGATCAGGTCCTCCGAAAGCTTGTCCTAAGTGCGGTAAGAATATGGATAAGGGATCCTCAACATGCATTTATTGCGGGCACAATGTTCCGGCCGATGTTTTCTCCAGATAAATGGGCAAAAAAAGAGCCCGAAACATTTTAATAAGAAGGGAAAATGTAACGGGTTTTATAGGGGAGTATTAATTTGTGCATTATGTATATCGAATCAAAGGTAAAAGGACTTTAGTGTTTTTTTAAAAAATTTTAAAAAGCGATTAGCAATTGTTAAGTAAGCGGGATGTATCCGGTGAATGCAGGGCGGCAGAAGCTTTTTTCTTCATCAGGATCATATCAATAAATGCTTCCAACCTTGTGGTATAACCGGCTTCACCGGTCATCTCATCAACAATCAAGGTCATGATGGGAATATTATACTTTTTTTGAACTTCGTTAAAGGTGCTTTGGGCTACTATTTCAGGCATGCAGGTAAGGGGATAAATATGGACAACACCGTCAAATCCCATTTTTGCCCTTCTAATGGATGCACCGATTGAGCTAAGTCCATGGCCTCCGATATCATCGGTTTTCATGAACTCCTTTCCCGCTTCATGATCCCTGTTTTTTATTTTGAAGGGGAGCAATTTTTTTATAAAATGTTCCTTGATCCAATAGCTGATGCCAAGGGTGTTTTGCACCTCTACGCCCATGCTGCCAAGTTTTTTTTCAATTTCAAAGTTGATTTGAGGATGGGCAGCAACATATATCTCACCCACAAGAGCAACTCTTAAAGGTTTGAACTTTTTGTCCAGAGGGACTTTTTTTAACTCTTTTACGGTAGATCGAATTATTTTGTTTATGTCTTTATAGCCCCGGGCTTTTTGAACCTTGTTGTGAAATAGGGAAATTATTTTATTTGTTTGTTCTTTGTTAAGTTCCCGGCATCTTGTGAATCTGGACAGCTTGTTGATTCTGTCTACCTTGAAAACGGTAATGACCGCATAAAATATTGCTTTCAAAAGAGTCAGCATACTTTTTCCCTTTGTTAAGGGCTTAATCTTCTCCAAAACCTCTTTGACAGAAATATTGCTAAGATCCAAATAAATGAAATTTACATTGTATCCGAGGCTTTTTAATATTTCATCTTGAAGCTTTCCGAAATAACCAAACCTGCACTGTCCGCATCCTCCCCCAAAGAGAATGCAATCGGCGCCATGTTCGATGCCATATAAAAAGTCTCCCATTATTGTTTTAAAGGGAAGACATGCAAACTCCGGTGAGTGCAGAATTCCCTGTTCCAACAAGCCTTTGCCTGAGACGGGAGGCATGATATATTCTATACCTGCCGTATCCAGAAGTACCTTTACGGGTATATAAGCATCTCCCATATGAGGAAAAGTAATTTTCATAATTCATCACCCTACCATATCCAAAAATGCTTCCAATCGGGTATCAAACCCGGCTTCTCCCGTGTGTTCGTCAACGGTAAGCTTTAAAAGGGGTATATTATACTTGGCTTTTAGCTGCCTTTCAATAAACTCAAGGACAAATGCGTCAACACCGCAGGCAAAGGGGGTTATATATATAATTCCCTTTATGCCGGGGGTTGAGGCAAAGGTAAAGGCACTTCCAAGAAGCTCAAAGCCTATATCCCAAAATACTTTGCCCTGGAAAGGATATGCGTTCTTCCTTTTGGTTTCGTGGTCGATATCCTTTGGAGTAAATACAGTTATATTTCTTTTTTCAAGCTTTTCAATCAGCTTCATGTTAAGATATCGGTCATAAACCATATACGGATGTCCCAATAAAGAAATTACGGTTTTTTCTGATTCGTTATCCATATAGCTCTTAAATTTCAAGGTTTGTTTGCAGATGCTATCGTAAGCCTCAATTGCTTTTTTAAAGGCTTCAACAACATCGGAATACTTAAGATTAAGAATCGATGCTAACTCTTTAAGGCTTTCAAATGTTTCTTCGGGCATCAAATCTATATGTATTTTTACTTCCAGCACTCTTATCTGCCTTTTTAAATTAAGCAGGGTCATATCGGGAAGTCCGCAAAATTTTGGACAGGTGTATTCGTTTTTATCGACACTTGTATACCTGGGGATAAATACATAATCTACCTTGTCCTTTAAGCTATAGGCATGTCCGTGAAAAACCTTTACCGGCAGGCAGGTTTCATTGCTGCAATACTTTACACCACAGTCAAGAATTTGCTTATTGGTGTCGTCGGAGACAACAACCTTGCATCCAAGATTGCGAAAAAACTCTTCCCAGAGTATGCTGTGTTCAAAAAAGAATAATCCTTTTGGTATACCAATGCTTATCATTTTAATACTCCTTTGTTATTATCTTATATATAAAAAAGAGATAAGAAAGTGTTCCACATCCCTAATATAATCTAAATGTGTTTAGTACTTATTTATTATGTGCAAAAAGTGAAAGTATATATATCTTATTTACATATTTAATAGGATATACCGTTTTAGAAGATGTTAAACCTTTTAAAAAATCATTTGAAACATATTAATTGGCTGTTTAAAATAATTATATTTTGTAAGCAATGCCGTAACGATAATATCCATTTATCAAAAAGAAATTATCTTAAAATAGACCGATTGTAAAAAGATGCAATAAAAAAAGCAAAGCAAAATCAAAGGAAGTTACCTTTTCATTGCTTTGCTTATTTCTTACATATTTATTTTTTTAATAAAATCCGGCATGACACGGAAGAAACGTCCCCCTGTGCTATCCTTGGGCTGCGGCTTTTCTTGCCTGCTCTATCATCATGTCTTTGACCTTCATCAGCCTTGTCAGGTTTCCTCTTTCATTTTCATCCAGCTTCATGGTTATATACTTGATGGTTTCCGAAAGCTGGGGTATCATGACGTACTCTAAAGCGTTAACCCTTCTTCTTGTTTTCTCGATTTCCTGGGCAAGAAGCTGGGCCGATTTTTCGGTCTGGGCAAGCTCAAGCATGTAGGGGAGTGCTTTTGACAGGGCTGCGATAGCTCCGTCAAGCTCCCCTGAAGTTGTTGCAAAGCCATAGGGATATATACTGCTTTCGTCGTTATTGGAGGTTTTATAGTTCAATATCGGCACATCCACGCTCATTATGTTTTTGGTTGATACTTCGAGGGATATGCTCTGCTTTGGAAGCATGAGCGCAGCATCAAGTCCTTCCGAAGACATAACAGCTCTGGCTATGAGAAAGTTCTGATGTACCTGCATTAACATTTCTTCAACCGTTTCTCGGAGCTCCTTGTTTTTCCTCACCAGATCAAGAAACTTCTTCATCAGCTCATCCAGCTTATCTTTAAGAAGTTTATGCCCCCTGCGGGCAACCTGCAGACGTTTTTTGAGGCGGGAGAGCTCCATACGGGTCGGATTTACACGCATAATTGCCATAGTATGCTTCGCTCCTTATAAATCATTCTCCTTTGGGAAGGTACTTGTCAAGGTACTCATCCCTGATACGTTTAAGCTCTCCTCGAGGCAGGATTGAAAGTAGCTTCCAACCTATCTCAAGGGTTTTTTCAATGGTTCTGTCTTCTTCAAACCCTTGGGAAACGTATTCCTTTTCAAAAGCGTCCGCAAACTTTGCATACAGCTTGTCGGTGTCGGTAAGGGCGGCATCACCCAGAATAACTGCCAGCTCTTTTGCTTCCTTACCCCTTGCATAAGCGGCAAACAACTGGTTCATGGTATCGGCATGGTCCTCGCGGGTTTTACCCTTTCCTATACCCTTATCCTTCAAACGGGACAGGGAAGGCAAAACGTCTATTGGAGGAGTTATACCTTTTCTGTGAAGTTCTCTTCCCAATATTATCTGGCCTTCGGTTATATAGCCCGTAAGGTCTGGGATGGGATGAGTCTTGTCATCCTCGGGCATTGTGAGTATGGGAATAAGGGTTATACTTCCTTTGGAATCCAGCTTTCTTCCTGCTCTTTCATACAAGGTTGCAAGGTCTGTATAAAGGTAACCGGGATAACCTCTTCTTCCGGGAACCTCTTTTCTTGCTGCAGAAACCTCACGCAGCGCTTCGGCGTAGTTGGTTATATCGGTAATGATTACCAACACATGCATGTCTTTTTGGAATGCCAAATACTCCGCTGCAGTCAACGCCATACGCGGTGTGGATATACGCTCAATGGCCGGGTCATTGGCCAAGTTTATAAACAATACGGTACGGTCTATGGCACCGGTTCTTTTAAAGTCACTTATAAAGAAGTCCGCTTCCTCAAAGGTAATACCTACTGCCGCAAACACAACGGCAAACTTGCTGTCGGTACCCAAAACCTTCGCCTGTCTTGCAATCTGGGCCGCAAGCTGTGCGTGGGGAAGACCGGATCCGGAGAATATGGGAAGCTTTTGTCCGCGAACCAGGGTGTTCAGACCGTCAATTGCCGAAACTCCGGTTTGTATAAACTCCGAAGGATAGTCCCTGGCAGCAGGGTTTATAGGCGTTCCGTTTATATCAAGCCTTGCTTCGGGTATAATTTCCGGTCCGCCGTCCAAAGGCCGGCCCATTCCGCTGAATACCCTTCCCAGCATATCCATTGATACGGGAAGCTCGATACCTCTTCCTAAAAATCTTACCTTGCTTTCAGCAACGTTTATACCGGCAGAGCTTTCAAACAGCTGTACCAGTGCATTGTCTCCGTCGACTTCAAGTACTCTGCATCTTCTGATTTCACCGGATGCCAGCTCTATTTCACCGAGTTCGTAATATTTTACTCCTTCAACCTTTTTAACAAGCATCAAAGGTCCGGCAACTTCGGTTATGGTTCTGTATTCCTTTAACATTTAGTGCACCTCCTTTGAGATGAGGGCTTCTATTTGGTCGTTAAGCTCTTTTTCGATTTCATTGAAGGAGCTGTCAACCTGATTTTCAGGAGTATATTTTGCCCTACCTATTCTTTCCCTTACAGGAAGATCAAACAGGTCTTTGATGCTTACTCCCGCTTCTATAGCCTTTTTGCCCTTGTAATAGAATCCCAGTATAAGCTTTAGCATTCTGTACTGCTTATTCAACGAGGTATAGGTGTCCACCTCATGGAATGCGTTTTGATGGAGGTAATCCTCACGAATGGATTTGGCTGACTCCAGGGTCAGTCGGTCGCTGGGGGAAAGGGCATCGACACCTACCAGACGTACAATTTCCTCCAGTTCCGATTCTTCCTGAAGAATTCTCATTGTATCACTCCTAAGGGAGTCCCAATCCCTTGCCACATTTTCATTAATCCATTTGTCCAACCTGTCAAGATATAGAGAATAACTTGTTAGCCAGTTTATAGCCGGGAAATGTCGGCGATAGGCAAGGCTGGCATCCAATCCCCAGAACACTTTGACAATTCTCAGTGTTGCCTGGGTAACCGGCTCGGATATGTCACCGCCGGGAGGTGATACGGCACCGATTGCCGTCAAGGCACCTTCTCTGCCGTCGCTGCCAAGGCATACAATTCTTCCTGCTCTTTCATAGAACTGGGCAAGTCTTGAGCCGAGATAAGCTGGATAACCCTCTTCACCGGGCATTTCTTCCAAACGTCCGGACATTTCCCTTAGGGCTTCTGCCCAACGGGAGGTGGAGTCCGCCATCAAGGCCACACTGTAGCCCATATCCCTAAAATATTCAGCTATGGTCATACCCGTATATATGGAGGCTTCACGTGCTGCAACGGGCATGTCGGAGGTATTTGCTATCAGAACGGTTCTTTTCATAAGGGATTCCCCGGTTCTTGGGTCTTTAAGCTCCGGAAATTCCCTCAAAACGTCGGTCATCTCATTTCCCCGTTCACCGCATCCGATATATATAACTATTTCAGCATCGGCCCATTTAGCAAGCTGATGCTGAACCACCGTTTTTCCGCTTCCGAAAGGTCCCGGTACGGCAGCAACTCCACCCTTGGCAAGGGGGAAGAGAGTGTCTATAACCCTTTGGCCTGTAACCAAAGGTGAATCCGGGGGCAGCTTTTCTTTATAGGGCCTTCCGACACGTACCGGCCATTTTTGCATCATTTTTATTTCCACCAGTTCGTTTTTGTCGTTGCGAACTTTTGCAACGGTTTCTTCGACGGTGAAGCTTCCTTCATATATTTCTTCGACGGTACCGCTGACTCCATAAGGAATCATTATTCTATGCTCTACTATGGAGGTTTCCTGAACCTTACCGATTATATCTCCGGCATTAACCTTTTCTCCTTTTTTAACTGTAGGCTCAAATTTCCACTTCTTTTTACGGTCCAGGGAGGGAACATCTATACCTCTCGTAATATTGCTTCCTACCATTTTCCTCATGGTTTCAAGAGGTCTTTGAATACCGTCAAAGATAGTCTCAATAAGTCCTGGTCCCAACTCAACGCTTAAGGGCGCACCGGTGGAAACCACAGGTTCGCCGGGACCTAAGCCGGCTGTTTCCTCGTAAACCTGAATAGAAGCTCTGTCTCCATGCATTTCTATTATTTCGCCAATCAGGCGGTGTTCGCTTACACGTACAACGTCAAACATGTTTGCATCCCGCATACCTTCGGCAATTACCAAAGGACCGGAAACCTTAACTATTGTTCCTTGGCTCACGCTTCATCCCTTCCTTCGAAAATGTATTAACCTTACGCTATTCATCCCTGAAAAGTATGTCAGCTCCCACGGCCCGTTCCACATTCTTTTTCACTCCCATCATACCGATGCCTAAAGAACCTTGGTTGCCGGGTATGGGTATAATTGCGGGAAATCTGTCATCACTGTATTTGTCTATTGTAGAAACTATATCCTTGGCAAACTGCTCTGTGATGTATATCACCGCATATTCTTCCCGGGCCAATTTATCCAATATTTCTTCGGCTTCGTTGGAGGTAGTGACGGGGAATACCGACATACCTATGGCTTTAAATCCTAAAATACTGTCCTTGTCTCCAATTACTCCTATTTTATACATAAGCCTCTCGCAGCCTTTCTCTAATGATATCATTAGAAATATTATTGATTTTGCCCACCATAATGATTCTGGCGTTTTTAATCTCGGTTTCCTTTGCCATGAGATATCCTATCAAAGGCTCGATACCGAAAGTTACATATCTTGCCTTTTTAACAAAAGAGGTTATAAAGTTATCCGACAGCTTTTCAAAACCTGAAAGGCTTCCGGTACGATTTATGCTTTCAATGCTGTTCTCAAGCAATGAGCCGTACCGGGAATACTTTATGGCCTGAACAAAGTTTTCGAGAGGAGCGTCAAGGTTTTCGAAAAACACCTTTATATCAATACTGCCTCCCGGGATAAGAATCTTTTGAAGAAAATCCCATGTCTTGTTAAGGTTTTTTGCCCTTAGAAAAATCTTTATATTGGTAAGGTCAACAAGGCTCAAAACCAGTTCATTTATAAATTTGTTGCAAAAAGAACCCGATATGCTAAGCATATGTCTGTATTGTGCTTTGTCCAGAATCAGGTCTATTAACTGAGGGTCACCGGTTCTGTTGTAGGTGTCAATGCATTCTTCTATAGCCTTTTGCATGATTTCAGGTAATTCTTTCATATTTCTGTCCTTTATCATAAGCTTAAGCTTTTCCACAGGAACGGAACCCGGCTCAATAAATATTGAACCTTCCGTTTGCCCTGAAAATTCAGCCTTTAAGATAACTTTTGCATTATGGTAATCATTGGATAACAAAAACATGTTTATAACTTCCTGACCGGGAGCCAGCTCGTTTAAAAGCTCATACACTTTTTTACTTTCATCCTTAAGGAGCTTTTCATATTCAAAAACACTTTTAACTTCAGTGCCTGTCCGGCCATAGCCCGCTTCCAAAAGAACCTTTAAAGCTTCATCCGGTGTTTTTGCTTCGACCATTCTGTCAAACTTGGTTTTATCCAAAAGTCCTTTTTCAATTGCACGTATCCTTGCTACTGCGTAGTTAAATTCCGATTCTTTGATTTTCTTTTGATTTGGCAAATTCATCCCTCCTTTTCCGGCAAATAATAGGTATAATCAGAACAGCGCTTTTATTACTTCGGGTTCTATTTCTTCTCTTTTTGCCCTAATTAGTGCCTCAAAGGAGCTGTTTGTTTCGATATCACCGGATTTTAAAACAAAGCCTCCCTTTATATCTCTGGACTCATCGGAAAGGGACAGGTTTCCCTTGATTCCTTTTGCAATCAGCTTTTTATTGATTTCCTCAACAAAATTCGGTGAAAGTCTTTTTTTGTCCCGAGAGGAAAAAATAATCTCTTCGGACCCGCTTTCAACAGAATTTAAAAGCATTTGTGATATTATTTGCTCATATTCCTTGTCAGGTAAGCTGTAAAGTTTTTCAAGCGTTTTCTTAAACGCTTCCTCAACCAATTCCTGTTTTGCCTGAAGCTTTTTCTTTCTTGCTTCCAGCTCGGCAACCGACTTAAGTCTTTTTTTAACATCCAGAGCTTCTTTTTTTGCTTTTTCAAGAATATCAGCCTTTTTTGCATCAGCCTCTTTTTTAGCTGATGCAATTATATTGGCTGCTTCTTCCTCAGCACGCTTAATATTTGACTCTGCCTGTGAGCGTGCTTCTTCAAGTATCCTTTCTTTTATTTTGTCTACTCCTGCCATAGGGGAAACACTCCCTTTTATATAGTTTGAAATTTTCATCACAATAGGTGAACAAATTAAACCTTACCCAGCATTAATATTGAAATTATGAATCCCAGAATTGCAAACATTTCAACCATAAGGGCCATTACTATACCTCTACCCATACCGTCAGGTCTTTTAGCAACCATGTGTATTCCTGCGGTTGCAACCTTACCTTGCCATATTCCGGAAATCAAACCGACAATACCAACGGGAAGGGCAGCAACAAATAACGAAAGACCGTTTTGAAGGGGCATAGTCAATTCTACTTTTTGCAGGGTCAAAAAGGCTATAACGAATGCATATATTGCCTGGGTACTGGGAAGAGCTTCAAGTACCATAACAGCTCCGAACCTTCCGGGTTCTTCCGTTAATACGCCAGCTCCGGCTTCACCGGCAGTACCGACACCCTTTGACGAACCAATACCTGCCAGAGCAAAACCTACTGCCGCACCTAAAACAGCTAAAATACTTCCACCATAAGACATAAAGAAATTCATAATTATTACCTCCTATTGTTTTAAATTAATATACTTTGTATTTGCTTTAAAGGGTTCAAAGGATGTACCTCCGCCCTTGTAGAATTTACCGAAAAATTCAATATACTGGAGCCTGCTGGAGTGAACATATGCTCCAAGGGCATTGATGGCAAAATTGATTAAATGGCCTGCCAACAGTACAGCAATGATTAAGGCTATTTTAAATATGTTGTTGAAGCCAAGCATAAGTGCCATCTGATTGACTATAGATCCTATAACGGAGGTTGCCAGTCCCAGGGCTAAAAGTCTTGAGTATGACAGCACATCACTCATGAACCCAATCAGATCATAAAGGCTTCCTACTCCTCCGATAAGCTTTGCAAAAATGTTTTTGCTGTTGCGGCCCTGAGTAAGAATCAGAAGAACCACACCGACAAGAAGAATGTACTTTCCGGCGTTTACAAGGCCTGACACCTCATCGGCATTAATTTTTGGAACGTAGGGCAGCAAAAAGAGAATAAACCCTATAAATGTAATGTACCAGAATACTACGTCAAATAACACATCCAGATATTTTTTCTCCTTTATAAGGTTGGCAGCCTTCATTCCAAGAGCAACAAAAATATGGATTACACCAAAGAGCAAAGAAAAGCTCAGAAGTAATTCCGGATCGTCCACAGGATTGAACCACAATGCCGGTATGTTGGGTATACCGAACCATCCGCCGAAAAGAAAACCCCAAAGCATTGTGGAAATACCGCAGTAAAGCATAAGCTTCATAAACCTCTTCATGCCTTCGTCAAGCTTAAACATCTTTAGTATAATACCGGAACCTATAGCCAATATGGCACCGTAGCCACCGTCACTTAGCATAAGACCGAAGAACAAAATAAAAAACGGAGCCATTACTGTGTTCGGGTCAATCTCTCTGGAGTTAGGCACACTATACATATTGGTTATGGATTCCACTGACTTACCGATTTCGCGATTTGCAAGCAGAACAGGAAATTCTTCATCTTCAGCAGGTTTTATAATGTCAACATAGCAATCACAGCTTTTTTCCATATAGCTTTTTACCTGCTCAGACATATTTTCGGGAAGCCATCCTTCCAGCATAAATATTTTATCTGTTTTGACAAGGCTACTAAGAACCTTTTTTCTGTCCCGTTCAATAACCATGTGGTCATGGAGAACTTCCAGATCATCCTTGTAACTTACATAATCGGACATCTTTTTTTGAATGTCTTCAATTTGCTTGTCAATGCTGTCTATATTCTTTGAAGCTTCATTGATATTGTGTTTGGCTGTACCTTTAAGATCCTTGAAGGTAACTTTTGAAAAACCGTATTGCTTTAGAATTTTTGATACTGCCTCTTCTTCAGAAGTCAGATAAATAATAAGGAGATAGCTCTGATCCTTGTCCTCTCCAATAACCTCAAAATAGCATTCGGGTACCTCATCGGCTATTTCCTGTTTCATTTTACCGGTATCAGCTATTTCAGGAACAACGCCGATTAAGACGGTGGATGCCTTTGTTGAAGTTAAATCGAGAGGAATATCTAAAGATTCCCATGGCTTGAGACTTAAAATCAGGTTTGAATATTTGTTTTTTTCAGATTTCAGGTCGGACATGGAACGGTCATATTGATTAATCTCTTCAATTACCGACCAAAGCTTATCCTGGTTTTTTAAAACAAGACTGTAGTCATTTACGCTAATGTCGCGTTTTGAAGAGAATAACCCTTTTTTACGGGTATCATATCCGTCCAAATACTCAATGATGGTCGAGATTTTTTGAATCTTGGCTTCAATTTCCTGCATTGCTTCATTGTCCCCATCGGTGTTTACTAAGTTGTTCCATTCCTCTTCAGACATATTTTCACTGAGGTCTTTGATCTCTACCATTCCGATTTTCATTAAGTTCTCAAGGATGCGTTCTTTATCCGTTTCAAGGCCTATAAGAGAGATTTTGTTCATTTTAACTACTGCCATCCGGTCTCACTATCCTTCCTATGATTATCTCTACTGCCCTGTCAAGCTTTTTTATTGCTGCTGATTTTATTGCCTCACATTCCGAGAAAACATCATTGTTATACTTCTCAATTTCGGCAGCTGCCTGCTTTTCTGCCTCAAGAATGATAGCCCTTGCCTCTTTTTCGGCATCTTCAAGAGACTGTAAGAGAAGTTTTTCAGATTGATTGGATGCGTCAGATAGGATTTGTCTGGCATCCTCTATAGACTTTTTATTAATCTCCTCAGCCTCAGCTTCTGCCTGCTTTATGCTCTTGATTAAATCTATTGACACTTTTATCACCACCTTGTTTATTTATTTCCCATCTACAGCCGTTTATGATATGAAAACCGTTTCTGCTGCTGTGGTCACTTCATAAAACATGAATGTAAGGCTTATTTGGCCAGATTGCAAATACTGTCAAGGTGCAGGCTTAGGCTTTTAAACTTTAATATAGTTCAATAAATTTTATTATGAACCTTTTTATTATCGTAATTTTATTATCGTAATTATTGTAAAAAAAATTATTATAAATTTACTAATGCTTATGAAGAATATACATCAAAATAATAACATTATGAAAAATATATATCAAGACGCATGCTTGTATGTTATGTACAAAATATTTTACTTTGGAGAAGCCTCTTTTAATTTATATTTCCTATATATATCGTAAAGGTTTTTTGCCGACACCTTTGCAGCAGCATATAAAGGTACTGCAAGAAAAAGCCCTAAAAACCCGTAAAGGGATGCTCCGACGGTGATGAGGAGTATAACCGTTACAGGGTGAACGTTGAGCCTTTGGCCCATAATATAAGGTGAAATAAAATTATTGTCGATCTGCTGTACAATAACCATCACAGCAATAACCTTGGCAAACATAAGCAAATCATTGGTGGCAAGGCTTAAAAGCAATGCAGGAATTATTCCTATAGTGGGTCCGAAAAACGGAATCAATGAGCTTACCATGGCAAATATCCCCAACAGGAAGGAATATTTCATTCCTATTATAAGGTAACCGATGAACATCATTATTCCGACAAACAGTGCGATGAGCATTTGTCCTGTAATATAAGAGGAAAGTGTTGTATCCACGTCCTTTATTATTTTGCCGGCGTTATCCCGATATTTTACCGGGATATGGGAAATAACATTTGATAGAAAATATTTATCATCCTTGAGAAAATAGAAAAGTATAAAGGGAATCATAAAAATCAAGGTACCGATATTTGTAACGGTGGATACTATTCCGAGGAGTATGGTTTTCAGATTTTCGGGTACGGATTTTAATACATCTATTAATTTATCCTGAAATTTATCAAGGGGTAGAGATTCAAGCCAATCACTGTTTAGAAAGCTTAGGGTTTTTTCCCATGCAATATCAAAGGTCGGAAGGTCTTTTAAAAGCTGATTGAACTGTTCAACAATGATGGTACCGGTGTAGGTGCTCAAAACAACGAATAACACCAGTACGGCTGCGAAACTTAAAAGTATTCCGAAGGTTCTTCTGACTTTGATTTTTTCAAGGAGATTTACAAGGGGTCTTAAAACATAATACAGCAGTGTAGATATTAAAAGAGGTGTAAAAATTGATGCAACCAGCTTGCGGAATGGTTCAAGGAAGAAATCAATCTGCCCCAGCATATAAATAATTAAAAGAATAAGGAGAATAGCCGAACCGAATTTAAAAAATTTATGATTGTACCACATGATCGCACCTCTTATTAGTAAAGTCTTCATAGTTATATGTTATATAATATATAAACTTAACATATTATTTAATAAAAAGATATATTTTATCATAAAAAATCGATGTGATGATAATAACAGGCGCTACAACTTACTTCACAGTGTTTTCTTAAATATTTTCTTTACAATTAATATTATTTCACAAATAATATGTGTCCTGTCCCCTCGATAATAGTTGGAAAAAGTACAGAATGATGTTATTATAATGTATGATGATTCAAGCTAGAAATATCGTGGGGAGTGTTTTATGATAAAAACCGGATTTTTAGGACCGAAAGGGACTTTTTCCCAGGAGGCAATGATAGTTTATACCAAAGGAGGCAGTGAATACACAGGCATTGACTACAACACCATGACAGATCTGATTGCGGCAGTTTCAAAGGACGAAATTGACGAGGCAGTGGTGCCGATTGAGAATTCACTGGAGGGGGCTGTGAGTGTTACACTGGATATGTTGGCCACAGAACCCGATATTAAAATAAAAGCAGAGGTTATTATTCCAATAAGCCAGAACCTTTTAGCAAAAAGAGGAACACAATTTAAAAATATTAAATATATCCTGTCCCATCCACAAGCGATTGGACAGTGCAGAAAATACATTGATTCCAATTTTCCCGATGCAATGATAAAGTATTTGTACAGTACTGCGGAAGCGGCAAAGGAAGTTGCGGAGGGGAATGGAGATATGGCTGCTGTCGGCTCAAAGGCGGCTGCCGGCGTATATGACCTGGAAATTCTTCAGGAGTCCATACAGGACAATAACAATAATCTTACCCGGTTTATTGTTATATCCAAAAAAGAGGCTCCAAAGAGCAGGAAGAGCAAAACTTCAATTGTTTTTTCAACGGAAAACAAACCGGGAAGCCTTTACAGGATATTGGATATTTTCAGCCTGTGGGACATAAATATGACCAGAATAGAGTCAAGGCCTGCTAAAAACAAACTGGGACGATATATATTTTTTGTCGATATAGAAGGACATGTGGAGGATGAAGATGTCAGGGATGCCCTTACGATGGTTAAAAGAAAGACATCCTTTTACAAGTTCCTGGGTTCTTACCCGGAGTTTGAAAGACAGATGTGATACGCTTTTTGAGATTCAATGAACTTATTTTATTGGGAAATGCCACACCGGTTATTATTTTAGTGGTATAATATATTGCACATGTATGTTTACCATACATCTGCCAGTTGAACTCTGATTTTACTGTGATACGATAATAGGGTTCAATATAAAGAGGCAATAGATGTACCGCATTTTATAAAATAATATTTATGCTGGAGTGGTTATATGGCATTTTTTGATAGGGAAATTGATATTACAAGGAATATTAAAATAATAGAATGGCTCAAAAGTGAGCTTCTTACCGACATAGCGAATCTTTTTAAGGCATTGGTTAATGGGGTTAGGGAAGAAGTACATGAATCAATTTCGGAGACTCTTTCCAATATAATTTTAATATCGTATATGCTGGGAAGACGGTTGGGTATTAGCTATAATTCCATTGAATTAAAGATACACAACAAGATAAGGCTTGGTATAATAGAAGAACATGATGTGGAAAAGTATTACGGGGATTTATCCGAATTGGCCAGACATCTGAAATCCTCAAGGATTGAAAGCAAGGTTTAATATAATAAGTCTTGGAAGAAGCTGCAGCCGGCGTTTTATTATGATTTTAAAGCATAAAAATGGGAGAAGTGTGATGGGAAGAAAAAAGATTTCCGGATTATTCTTACCAAAAGCAAGTTTTTATCTTTTTGTTATTTTTATTCTGTTAATATTGATTGCTGTTCTAAAATTTATGGCAGCAATACCCGGTTTTATTTTGTTTATAGTTCTTTTGTTTTATAACTTTAGATCGAATTATGTAAGACACCGGGAACTGACCAAATATATTGAAAATTTGAATTTTAATATTGATACGGCTTCAAAGGACACTTTGCTTAATTTTCCTATGCCGTTGGTGGTTGTTGAACTGGACGGAACAATAATCTGGTATAATTCATCCTTTAAAAGGCTGTTTGACGGGGAAGAGCTTCTGGAAAAAGAAATACATTCTTTTGTAAAGGATATGAATCCCGACAATCTAACCGGTGAAGGGGCAATGAACTTTACAAAGGATATATCAATAAACGGAAGAAGCTACTGTGTGCTCGGGAACTTTGCCAAGGTGGACAACAAGATAAATGAAGACGGATTTATTATTATGATGTACCTGATCGACAACACTGAGCTTGTGGAGATCAGAAAAAGGTATGACGAAGAAAAAACAACGGTGGGAATTATCGTTATAGACAATTATGACGATTTGATGCAGAGTATAGAGGATGCGGGAAGTGCACAAATCCTTGCGGAAATCGATTCGAAATTAACCCGGTGGATGGGATATACCAACGGAATAATTAAGAAATTTGAACGGGACAAATATCTGTTTATTTTTGAGCAAAAGTATCTTAAGGACTTTGAAGAGAAAAAGTTTGATATCCTTGATTCTATTAAAGAAATAAACATGGGAAATAAAATTCCTGTGACCCTCACTATGGGATTTGGCGTGGGAGCATACTCTTTGCAGGAAAAATTACGTTTTGCAACTGCTTCTTTGGACATTGCCTTGGGAAGAGGCGGCGACCAGGTGGTTGTAAAGAATGGAGAGGACATTTCGTTCTTCGGCGGAAAGACCAGGGAATTGGAAAAGAGAACAAGGGTTAAGGCAAGGGTTATTGCCTATGCATTGAGGGAGCTTATTGAACAGGCATCGGATTTGTTGATAATGGGACACGATAATTGTGACATTGATTGCCTCGGGTCGGCCCTTGGAATTTACAGAATTGCAAAAAACAAAAATAAAGAGGCTTTTATCGTTTTAAACAGCTCCAACCCCACAATTGACGGTTTGGTTTCAAGGATAGAAAAAAGCGGTGAATATGAAAATATTTTTATATCGAGCAGTGAAGCAATTGACAGAATAACCAAAAAGACACTTTTAGTTATTGTGGATACCCACCGGCCGAGCTTTACCGAAGCGCCGGAGCTTTTGAAGTACACCGACCAGATAGTTGTTATCGACCACCACAGAAGGGGAGCGGATTATTTGCAGGAAGCTGTGCTTACTTATCAGGAAACCTATGCATCGTCCACCTGTGAGTTGGTAACGGAGATACTTCAGTATGTGGAGGATAAAATTAAGCTCAAGCCCATTGAAGCCGAAAGCTTGTATGCGGGAATAGTGGTGGATACCAAAAACTTTACCTTCAAAACCGGGGTTCGTACCTTTGAAGCCGCAGCCTTTTTAAGAAGGCAGGGAGTGGATACGGTTCAGGTAAAGCAATTGTTCCAGAATGATTTCAATACATATATAAGCATTGCCAATGTTGTAAAGGATGCACAGATAATAAGAAACAACATGGCAATATCCGTTTGCCCTCCAAACATGAAAAATGCAGCTTTGGTGGCTGCACAGGCCGCAGACCAGCTTATCAACCTTGCCGGACTCAATGCAGCTTTTGTATTCAGTTATATTAATAACGGAATAGCAATAAGCGGTAGGTCCTTAGGTGATGTAAATGTCCAGGTGATTTTGGAAAAACTCGGAGGAGGAGGACATATGACTGTTGCAGGAGCACAGCTTCAGGGTGTGACTTTGGAGGAAGCCCAGAAAAGTTTGATGGCAGTGCTGGATGAATATTTTGATGAAATTAGTAAGCAAAACGGATAGAATTTTGTTATTATATAGATATGATATACACTCGGTATTCAGTAAAATGAATTTTATAAAATTAAGGAGAGATACAAATGAAGGTCATTTTAAAAGAAGATGTCAAAGGCTTGGGTACTAAAGAAAGCCTTGTAAATGTGAGTGACGGTTACGCGAGGAATTATTTGATCCCCAAGGGACTGGCAGTAGAGGCCACATCTGCAAATATGAATGTTATGAAATCAAAAAAAGAGGCGGAAAAGGCCAAAAAGGACCGTGAACTGGCGCAGGCAAAGGAACTTGCGGAAAAGCTTAAAGACGTTGTGGTTGTTATCAAGGCCAAGGCCGGAGAAAACGGAAAGCTTTTCGGTTCAATAACCGGCAAGGATATATCCGATTACCTGAAAAAAAATCATAAATTTGATATAGACAAGAAAAAAATCGCCCTTCCTGATTCCATTAAGGCATTGGGAACCTATGAAGCGGAAGTTAAGCTTTATTCGGGAGTAAGTACGAAGCTGACCGTAAAAATTGAACAGGGCGAGTGATTAATTATGGATCTGGGTTCTTTAGGAAGAATACCCCCACAAAACATTGAGGCCGAACAATCGGTTTTGGGAGCCATACTCCTCGATAAAGAGGTATTGTCAAATGTAACTGAGATTATTTCTGCTCAAGACTTTTACAGGGATGACCATAGAGAAATATTCGAGGCGATAGTTGACCTTTACGATCGGGCTGAACCTATCGACCTTATTACCGTGTCGGAACAGCTCAAAATGAGGGGAAGCCTCGACAGCGTGGGGGGGATTGAGTACCTTACAAATTTGGCCAATATGGTTCCTACGACAGCCAATGCCAAGCATTATGCCAAAATTGTGGAGGAAAAATCCATATTAAGAAGGCTCATAAGGGCTTCTTCCGAGATAGTGAAGATGGGTTATGAGGCCTCCGAAGAGGTTTCCTATGTTTTGGACAAGGCTGAAAAAAGCATATTTGATGTACTGCAGAAGAGAAATAACCAAGGCTTTTCTCCCATCAAGGAGGTTTTGATAGATACCTTTAACCGGCTGGAGGAGCTTTATAACAACAAGGGCTATATTACAGGAATAGCTACCGGTTTTACCGATCTTGACTATAAGACGGCGGGACTTCAAAACTCCGATTTGATTTTGATAGCGGCAAGGCCTGCCATGGGTAAGACCTCCTTTGTGCTTAACATAGCACAGTATGCCGCAATTCACGGGAAGGTGCCTGTAGCCATATTCAGTTTGGAGATGTCAAAGGAACAGCTTGTAAACAGGATACTATGTTCCGAGGCCATGGTGGACAGTCAGAAAATAAGAACCGGTAAGCTTGAGGACAGTGATTGGCAGAAGGTTGCCCGGGCACTGGGGCCTCTTTCGGAGGCACCTATTTATATTGATGATACACCGGGTACCACAGCCATGGAAATAAGGGCAAAATGCAGGAAGCTTAAAATTGAGAAAAATTTGGGTTTAATAGTGATAGATTATCTTCAGCTTATGCAGGGAAGGGCCAAAGGCAGCGAAAGCCGCCAACAGGAAATTTCAGAAATATCAAGGTCTCTTAAAATACTTGCAAAGGAAATAAATGTTCCTGTACTGACATTATCGCAGCTTAGCCGTGCGCCGGAGCAAAGAACGGACCACAGACCGGTGCTCAGTGACCTGAGGGAGTCGGGAGCAATAGAGCAGGATGCGGATATTGTAATGTTCCTTTACCGGGATGACTATTATAATCCCGATACTGAAAAAAAGAACATTGCCGAGGTAATAATTGCAAAGCATAGAAACGGTTCCACGGGAACGGTTGAGCTAGCTTGGCTGGGACAGTATACCAAGTTTGCAAATCTTGAAAAATTCAGAGAATAATAAATAGCGGATTGGAATTTCAAATAAAAGTATTGGTATGGATCATATGATTGATAAGGTTTTAGATGCAATTGAAAAACATAAACTCATAAACAAGGGGGACGGCATAGTAATAGGAGTGTCCGGAGGACCGGATTCCCTTTGCCTTTTGCATATACTATATTCACTGAAAGATAAGATGGGCCTTAAGCTTTTTGTTGCCCATGTCAACCATATGTTAAGAGGGGACGAGTCCTTAAAAGACGAATCCTTTGTTGGAGATATCTGCAGGAAATTAAATATAGTGTTTGAATCGGTGCATATAGACATAGGAAAGCTGGCAAAGGAACGGGGATTATCTTTGGAGGAAGCGGGCCGGATGGAAAGATACCGGTTTTTTGATTCTGTGGCGGACCGCTACGGAGCGGAAAGGATTGCTGTTGCCCATAATAAGAATGACCAGGCGGAAACGGTACTGATGAATATTATAAGGGGTTCCGGACTGGACGGACTCAAGGGTATGGAATATAAAAGGGGCAGAATAATAAGACCGCTTCTGCAAATTGAAAGAGCAGAGATTGAAAATTATTGCAGGGAGCATGGCTTAGAGCCCAGAGTAGACAGCTCCAATTTGGAGAATATATATACAAGAAACAGAATAAGGCTGGATTTGATTCCGCATATTGACAGCTTATTCAAGACGGATATAGTAAAGAGCATTGGCAGATTGGCGGATTTGGTTAGAGAAGACAGCAGTTTTATTGAAGAACAGATTGATAAAGTATATAATAATATAAATATTGAAGTAAAAGAAAGTGAAGCAACCTTAAATATTTCGGAAATTAAAGGGTATCATATTGCTGTCATTAGAAGGATTATCCGCAATATAATAAAAGAAATACGGGGAAATTTAAAGGGAATCGAAAGCATACATGTGGACAGTATAACGGATCTTATTGAAAACGGAAGGACCGGGGCGATGCTGCATCTTCCCGGCGGATTGAGGGTTTTAAAATCCTACGAAATGCTAAAAATTTATATGGGTGAAAAAGAGGCCGGTGTCCCGGATTTCAATAAAAGGGTTACCGTACCGGGAGCTACCCGTATTGACGAGATAAACAGCTCTGTTGAAGCTTTTATAATAGATGAACCAAAGAACATAAAGGACTTTAATAAAGCAAAGAGTGACAGCATGGTTCAGTTTTTTGATTATGACAGGCTAAAAGACGGTATAAATATAAGGTATCGCAAAGACGGCGATATTTTTAAACCGTTGGGATCCGTCGGAACGAAAAAGCTAAAGGAGTTTTTTATAGACAGCAAAATTCCGAGACATATTAGGGATCGGATTCCGCTTATTTCTAAGGATAAAGAAATTGTATGGATAATAGGGTATAAAATAAGTGATAAATTTAAAGTAACTGAAAATACTAAAACCATATTGAAGTTAATCTTTAAACGGGATATGAGTGCGGACGATTAATATCCTGTATTTTAAAACGGATTGTAATTATAATCATTAAAGAAATAAATTTCAGCGGGTTTTTTTAAAATGGCACTTAAAACAATATAAATAATCAATATAATTCGGGAGGACAAAATGATAGAGGAAATTGAAGAGATACTGGTTAGCAGGGAGGAGCTTCAAAAAAATGCAAGGGAATTAGGGAAGAGGATTTCTTCGGACTATGAGGGAAAAGACTTGGTTCTTATCGGGGTATTAAAAGGAGGAGTGGTATTTTTTTCGGACCTTATCAGGGAAATAACCATACCTATTGAGATAGACTTCATATCGGTGTCAAGCTACGGCAATTCCACAAGATCATCCGGGGTGGTTAGAATAATCAAGGATACCGATATTGATGTATCGGGCAAACATGTATTGATTGTTGAAGACTTGGTGGATACGGGGCTTACCCTTCATTATTTGAAGGATTTGTTCAAAGGCAGAGGACCTAAAGACGTAAAAATATGTACTGCCCTGGATAAGCCATCGAGAAGAAAGGTTGAAATTGAAATTGAATACAAGGGAATAACCATACCGGATAAGTTTGTAGTGGGATATGGCCTGGATTATGGCGGCAAGTACAGGAATCTTGCGGATGTATGTGTTTTGAAACCATGGGTTTATGAAAAGGGCGAAGAAAATTAACAATTTATTAATTTTTTAATTATTAAGGTTTCTTGTGTTTTAAAAATCGTTATGTTAATATAATGTAATAAATAATTGAGAACATATCGAAACAATAATAGATTTTAGTGTATTACTATTTAAGGAGGGAAGCTATTTGAAGTATTTTAGAAATATAAGCTTCTATATAGTGTTGTTTGTAATGCTATTGGCTTTTTTAGTTGTTATTCAAATCGGTCCGGATCCGAAAAAAGGAAAGTATTCAGACCTTGTACAGGATATACGCGAAGGAAAGGTTCAGGGAATTGTACTGGAGGAAAACAAGGCTACAATAACCTATAAAGATAAACAACAAAAGGAGCAATATGTCTATATACCCGATACCCAGACCTTTATGAATTTGGTAAGCAGCTATATTGAAGATAATAGTCTGGAATTTGAGTCTATTGATACTCCGGCACCGCCTTGGTGGCTTTCAATAATTCCTACGCTGGCGGTCATACTGATTTTTGTATTGTTCTGGATATTTTTCCTTCAGCAGTCACAAGGTGGCGGTAACAGGGTAATGTCCTTCGGTAAAAGCCGAGCGAAAATGACTATCGACGACAAGAAGAAGGTTACTTTTAACGATGTTGCAGGTGCTGATGAGGAAAAGGAAGAATTGAGGGAGATTGTTGAATTCCTGAAGCACTCTAAGAAATATTTGGAATTAGGTGCAAGAATACCGAAAGGAGTTCTTTTAGTAGGCCCTCCCGGTACAGGTAAAACTTTGCTGGCAAAAGCAGTATCAGGAGAAGCGGGAGTACCGTTTTTCAGCATAAGCGGTTCCGACTTTGTGGAGATGTTTGTCGGAGTCGGCGCTTCGAGGGTTAGAGACCTTTTTGACCAGGCCAAAAAGAATGCACCGTGTATAATCTTCATTGACGAGATTGATGCAGTGGGAAGACACAGAGGAGCAGGTCTTGGAGGAGGTCATGATGAAAGAGAACAGACCCTTAATCAGTTACTGGTGGAAATGGACGGTTTCGGTGTTAACGAGGGAGTAATAATCCTCGCAGCAACAAACAGACCGGATATTCTTGACCCGGCTCTGTTGAGACCCGGAAGGTTTGACAGAAGGGTTGTTGTCGGTTTGCCGGACATAAAGGGAAGAGAAGAGATATTGAGGGTTCATGCAAAGAACAAGCCCTTGGCAGAAGATGTTAAGCTTGATGAATTGGCAAAGAGTACCCCGGGATTTACAGGGGCTGATCTGGAAAATCTTCTTAATGAAGCAGCATTGCTTGCAGCAAGGAACAATAAGACAATGATAACAATGACGGAAATTAAGGAAGCGGTGTTCAAGGTTGTTGTAGGTCCGGAGAAGAAGAGCAGGGTTATGAGCGAAAAAGAGAAAAGGCTTACTGCATATCATGAAGCCGGCCACGCAATTGCTGTAAAAGCTGTATCCACCACCGACAAGGTGGACAGAATATCCATCATACCGTCAGGTATGGCCGGAGGCTTTACTGCGCATAAACCGGATGAAGATAAAACCTATGAAACCAAGTCTCATCTTCTTGAGAAAATTGTTGTTTCTCTCGGTGGTAGGGCTGCGGAAGAACTTGTTTTGGGAGAAATCAGTACCGGTGCTTACTCTGATTTGAAGCAGGCTAACGGCATAGCAAGAAGCATGATTACCAAATACGGTATGAGTGATACCTTGGGCAACCTGGTATTCGGCAATGAGAATGATGAAGTATTTATAGGAAGAGATTTTGCCCAGACAAGAAATTACAGTGAAGAAGTAGCTGCTCAGATAGACCGTGAGGTTAAGCATATAATAGATACTTGCTATCAGAAGATTAAAAACATATTGACCGAGAATATAAATAAGCTCCATACCATAGCCAATGTGCTCATGGAGAAGGAAAAAATTGAGGGACATGAGTTTGAAGAGTTATACGCAAATGCATGATGAATCCTGTTATTTGAGATGCATTTTATGCGAATGAAAGGTGTAAGTGAAGAAAAATAGGGAAGAATCGTTAGGAAGTTCAAGTTTCCGGAGTATTTTTCTTCACTTTTATTTTTGTTTATTGACTAAATTTTATGTATATGATACATTATAGTATGACAATATAATACAGTGAAAGCCTTATCAAGAGAGGTGGAGGGAATGGGCCCTATGAAACCCGGCAACCGGCTTAATTGTATCGGTGCCAATTCCTACAGGTAATAGACCTGAAAGATGAGGATTAATGGGGTCCTCTTTGCTGCAAAGAGGATTTTTTATTAGTGGGATTTCACGAAGTGAAATGACTAAAAAGCGACGAGGGTTCAGTGCCCAGGAGCTTTTGTTAGTAGGATTTCACGATAGAAATTAACTAATAGTAGTTGGAATTCGATGTTCCCAACCTCATTATGGTTTAAAAGTTAGTGGATTCACTGGTAGAATTTATTTAAGGAGGAAAAAATGATGGCTAGAAAACTATTTACATCAGAATCTGTTACTGAGGGACATCCGGATAAAATCTGTGATCAGATATCTGATGCGATTTTGGATGCTATTTACTCAGAGGATCCCATGGCAAGAGTAGCTTGTGAAACCTCTGTTACCACCGGACTTGTATTGGTATCCGGAGAGATAACTACAAGTTGTTATGTTGATATTCCCAAAGTTGTTAGAAACACCATTAGAGAAATAGGATATGACCGGGCAAAATACGGTTTTGACTGTGATACCTGTGCGGTTTTGACTTCCATTGATGAGCAGTCTCCCGATATTGCAATGGGTGTGGACAAGGCTCTTGAAGCCAAAACCGGAGAGATGACGGATTCCCAGATTGAGACTATTGGAGCCGGGGATCAGGGAATGATGTTCGGCTTTGCTTGTGATGAAACCCCGGAATTGATGCCAATGCCTATTTCTTTGGCTCATAAGCTGACGAAAAGGTTGGCCGAAGTAAGAAAAAACGGAACGATAGATTATCTTCGCCCCGACGGCAAGTCCCAGGTTACTGTTGAATATGACGGAGATACTCCTGTAAGGATAGACGCAGTGGTTATTTCCACTCAGCATGGTCCTGATGTAGATCATGAAACTATAGAAAAGGATATAAAGGAACATGTTATAAAGCCGGTTATACCAGCCAATCTTATTGATGATAAGACAAAATTCTTCATAAATCCGACAGGAAGGTTTGTTGTGGGAGGACCGCAGGGAGATGCAGGACTTACCGGCAGGAAGATAATAGTGGATACATACGGCGGATATGCAAGACACGGCGGAGGAGCTTTTTCCGGAAAGGATCCCACAAAGGTTGACCGTTCTGCTGCGTATGCTGCCCGTTATGTTGCGAAGAACATTGTTGCAGCAGGACTGGCAAAGAAATGTGAAGTACAGCTGGCTTATGCAATAGGTGTTGCAAGGCCGGTATCTGTCAGAATAGATACTTTTGGAACCGGTACTATTTCTGAGGAAAAGATTGAGAGCATTGTTACAGAGCTTTTTGATTTAAGGCCTGCGGCAATAATCAAAAACCTTAATTTAAGAAGACCTATTTACAAGCAAACTGCAGCCTATGGACATTTTGGAAGAGACGATCTGGATCTTCCATGGGAAAAGACCGATAGGGTTGAGGATATAAAGAAGAAAGTGAAAGAAATACAATAGAATAGGCATTATAATAGAATAATTTGAAAAAAAACACCTGTAACAGTTTAACGGTCTATTTCATAGACTAAGACTGGGGGTGTTTTTTTATGCTGCAAATTGTTTTGGAAGTCTTGGTATGTGTTCTTGCAGCCTATGGTTTGATAATACTCTTGCATGAACTGTTACTGTCTGCAAAGCAAAGCAGGAGCTACAAAAACTCCATGGTAAAGCTGGTGCTGATAGTAAAAAATCAAGGAGAAACCATTGAAGGGGTATTGAGAAATGTTCTGCCCAGGGATTTTATAAGAAAGCTTATGCCGGGAGGCAAGCTTATTGTGCTGGATATGGGTTCTAAGGACGATACGATGGATATTTTAAGGAAGCTGGAAAGAGATTATGAATGCCTTGAGGTACTGAAAAGAAGTGAAATGGAATACTTATTCAAATGTTTTGAGGATGAGAATGAAAGAAGTCGGGTTATGGAACATGTAGAGAGAAACACGTAAAGATGAGACTTACATAATTTGAAAATTCATACAGAAACCTTGTTCTTTTCTAAAACACAAATATAAGATATACTTTATATGTAGACAGTTGAAAATATAAAGAATCAGGTGGATGGATTGATCACAATTGAAGGTACGGTAGAAGAGATAATATACTCAAATGAGGTTAACGGATATACGGTTTGTGAAATCAGAAAGGATAAGGATGTAATTACGGCAGTGGGGTTTATGCCCTTTGTGAATGCCGGCGAGGTTCTGAAAATCTCCGGTAGGTGGGTAACCCATCCCGATTATGGCGAACAGTTTAAGGTGGAGATGTATGAAAAGCTGCTTCCGAAAACTACCGAGGCCATAGAAAAATACCTTTCTTCCGGACTTATTAAAGGGGTTGGCCCGGCAACGGCAAAAAAGATCGTAAAAAGATTCGGTGAACAAACCCTTGAGATCATTCAGCATTATCCTACAAGACTTGCTGAAATAAAGGGCATTAATCTGGAAAAGGCTAAAAAAATCGGACAGGTGTTTGAGGAGCAAAGGGAACTTCGCGATGTTGTACTGTTTTTTCAGGAGTATGGAATTAGTCCCACCTACTGCGCTAAAATTTATAAGACTTTTGGCACAAATACCATTGAACAGATAAAGGAAAACCCCTACAGGCTTTGCGATGAGATTTTCGGTATAAGCTTTAAAACGGCCGACAGAATTGCAAAAAGCTTGGGAATTGCTCCCGAATCCAAATACAGAATATCCAGTGGGGTTAAATATGTTTTGTCCCAGGCGGCAATGGACGGACACACCTTTGTTGACGAGGAAAAGCTTAAGGAGTATACCTCCCAGCTTTTAGACGTCGGCATAGATAATATAGATGATGTTTTGATATCTCTTATGCTTAAAAAGGCCATTTATGTGGAAAGGGACGAAGGTATTTCGAAGGTATATTTGAGTGCTTTTTATAATGCGGAGCTGGGTGTGTGCAGAAGACTTTTAGAGCTTTCAAATATAAAGTTTGACGGCAATATTGATGATTTTGACGAAAGAATCAAGGAGGTTCAGAAAAAGGAAGGAATTATACTGGCGGACAAGCAGAAGGAAGCCATTAGGGAGGCATTGAAAAACGGAGTTCTTGTAATAACCGGAGGACCCGGTACCGGTAAAACAACCATAATAAAAAGTATAATTGCCCTTCTAGAGGCCGAGGGATACGAGCTTGCACTGGCGGCACCCACCGGCAGGGCTGCAAAGAGGATGACTGAGGCGACGGGATATGAAGCAAAGACAATTCACAGATTGTTGGAAATCGGGTATACAACCGATGAAGAAGAGCTTGTATTTGCAAGAACGGAAGCCAATCCCCTTGAAGCCGATGTAATAATTATCGATGAGATGTCCATGGTGGATATAATTCTTATGAATCACCTGCTTAAAGCGGTACCTGTTGGGGCCAGACTTATTCTGGTAGGGGATGTGGACCAGTTGCCGTCGGTGGGACCGGGAAATGTACTGCGGGATATAATAAGGAGTGAAGTCATAAAGACGGTGAAGCTTTCGGAAATATTCCGACAGGCTGAGGAAAGCATGATTGTTGTTAACGCACATAAAATTAACCGGGGAGAAAAACCCATATTAAACAACAGGGACAAGGATTTCTTCTTTGTATCCCGAAGCTCCTATAACGATATTGTAAAGACAATTGTGGACTTGTGTCAAAGAAGGATACCCGATGCCTATGGATTTGACCCCATGAAGCATATACAGGTGCTTACCCCGATGCGAAAGGGGCCGGTTGGGGTCGGCAGCCTGAATATAGAGCTGCAGAAGGTTTTGAATCCCGAGAGCAAAAGCAAGAATCAAAAGGTTTTCAGGGATTATATATTCCGTGAAGGTGACCGGGTGATGCAGATAAAAAATAATTATAATCTTAGATGGGAAAAGCCCGCAGAAAAGGGGCAGAGCGGTACCGGGGTATTCAACGGTGACATGGGAATTATTCAGGAAATAGACAATGAGGATCAAAGAATTGTGGTATGCTTTGACGACGAGAGACTCGTGGAATATGACTTTACAATATTGGACGAGCTGGAGCCGGCTTTTGCGGTTACAATTCACAAAAGCCAGGGAAGTGAATTTCCTGTGGTAATACTTCCCGTTTTTCCGGGACCTAAGGTTCTAATGACCAGAAACCTTTTATATACCGCCATAACGCGGGCCCGTGAAATGGTGATACTTGTAGGAGCCAGGGATTGTCTTGACGATATGATTGAAAATGACCGGGAAACCAAAAGAAATTCGGATCTTTCGGGGAAGCTTAGAAAATGCATACTGGGAATAGATAGTTATTACTTGTAAAATTAAAATATATTTTACTTTGTTATATATTTGGGGAGAGTTGGTGAAGGTGTATGCTAAAACGTCTTCTTAATTTAATATTTCCTCCTAAATGTATTTTTTGCAATAAAATTTTATATTTAAATACCGATATATATATATGTAAGGAATGCTTTTCGAAAATTGAGTTTAGGGAAGGCGGAAGCATAAAGTCCGGCACCGGGGACGACTATTTTGACAGCATTGTGTGTGTTTGCGAATATACGGGGATTGTGAAGGATGCTGTGAAAAGGTTCAAGTTTTCAAACAAGCCGGCTTATTATAGGGCTTTTGCAAGACTCCTGTCGCAAAAAATAAAGGAAACAATGGATTACCGGTTATTTGATGCAATTATAAGTGTACCCCTTCATCCGGTAAGAGAAAGGACGCGAGGTTACAACCAGTCATTCCTGATATCCACGGAATTGTCCAGGGAATTGGGGATAAAAGAAGAATCAAATCTTTTATCCAGGACAAGGAATACGCACAGTCAAAGCTTGCTGCCGAGACAGGACCGCCTGATCAATGTAAAAGGTGCTTTTACGGTAACCGACTCATCTAAGGTAAAAGATAAAACAATACTTTTAGTAGACGATGTTTTGACAACCGGTACTACATTGAATGAGTGCAGTAGAGTGCTAAAGGAGGCAGGAGCCAAAAAAATTGTAGTTGCTGTAATTGCATCGGGCAGAAGGTTTTAATGGAAGAAACTCTAAAGGGACTTTAAAATACTATTGGATGTTGGAATTATATGGATATCAAGCGTTGATATGGCGATAGGAGGTATCAATATGCCGGATGTTAGAAATTGTAGACGTTGTGGAAAGATTTACAGCTATATTGGAGGAGTTCCTCTTTGTAATGAATGTAAAAGACAGGATGAGGAAGATTTTAAGAGAGTTAAAGAATATTTATATGACCACCCCAAGGCTACAATCTATGAGGTGTCTAACGAACTGGATATAAGTGTGCAGAGAATAAAGAATTATTTAAAGCAGGGAAGGCTTGAGATTATCGGCGATGAAGGCAATTTGATTCTTGAGTGTGAATTGTGCGGCAAATCCATAAAAACAGGGCGTTTTTGTGAGGAATGTACCAATTCGCTGAGCAGGGATATAAAATCAACCGTCGACGAAATTAAGAAGCCGATATATGACAATTCAGGCAGGAAATTGCACGGAGGTATGAGATACTTGCATAAAGGCGATAAGTAGTGTTTATAACATGGGCTGTCTACCGCTAAATTGTAGGCAGCCAAAGTTTTAAGGAAAATTATAAATATTTGTTAATTTAATAATTTAAATGACGATATAATTAATGAGGGAAGGGATAGAAACCAATGACAAGTTAATACTGCAAAGTGTTAATATATAAGTTTTAAAGAAGGTGAGTGGTAATTATGAAAATTTGGGACGGAATCCCAAAGGTCGGTCATGTTTATGAAGGCCCCAAAGGCGTAAAAAAGACGGAAAAGACCGGCAATGTGGCCTCTAAGAGGGATGAGCTATCCATCTCAAGTCAGGCAAAGGATATCCAGACAGCAATGAAGGCATTAAAGGACATACCGGATATACGCAAGGACAAGGTGGAAGCAATTCAAAAAAAGATTGAGGCAGGTACATATCAAGTGAGGGAGGAGGACATAGCGGACAAGATTTTAAAATCAATAGCGGAAAAGAAAAGCATAGAATGATATTATAACAAGAATAGTAAGTTTGCGGGTTAATGAGGACAATTCCGAAATTATCCCGCAATATATTTATATTAAAGGTATTTCACACATGAAAAATTCTAAAAGTGAGGGTGAAATATATGAACAACCAATTGATAAATGATTTGATTGACATTCTTGAAAAGGAATTAAAAATATATGAGGATATATTGGAGATTTCCAAAAACAAGACCGATATAATTGTCAAAGGGAAGGTTAAAGAGTTGGAGAATATCACAGAGCTAGAGCAGTCCTTTATTGCACAAATAGGCAAGCTCGAGGCGGCAAGAGAGGATCTGGTTGATAAAATATGTTCCGATATCGGTAAAGACTCGTCAAAAAATATTACCGTTACTGAACTGATGGGATATATTGAAGCATCCCAGGCTGAAAGATTGAACTCTTATAAAGAGAACATGGTTTCATTGCTAAAAGAAATTAAGGATAAAAACGATTTAAATGCAAAATTAATAAAAAGCTCAATTGATTATATAGATTTTTCGATAAATATTATGTCCAACGTCAGTGTAGAGGGAAACAATTACAGCGGCAAGGCGCAGATAAATGATTCCGAAAAGAAAACATACTTTGATGTTAAATTGTAGGATATTTGGAGGCGGTATAAATGGCAATGGGTTTTGGCAGTTATGAAATTGCACGATCGGGAATGTTTGTGAATGAGAGGGCTTTGTTTGTGACAGGGCATAATATTTCCAATGTAAATACTCCTGGTTATTCCCGGCAGCAGGCGATGATAGAAACGGGTCCATACCAAAATTACTGGAAATTTCAGCTGGGTCTTGGTGCCGATATACAGGAAATAAGACAGATTAGGCACATGTTTCTGGATAATATATATAGAGATGAAAATACTTTGTTGGGTTACTGGGAGACAAGAAATAAAACCTTCCAGGAAATACAGACCATTCTTGGCGATCCCATGGAAGAAGGACTTCAAAATATGTTAAACCAGTTTTGGGACTCATGGCAGGAGCTTTCAAAGGAACCGGACAGTTTGACTGTAAGAGCTCTTGTGAGGCAAAGAGCCGAAGCCCTTGTATACCATATTAATCATGTCGGAGAGCAGTTGGACAAGCTGCAAAAGGATTTAAACTATCAGGTTTTTGTGAGGATAGGTGAGGTTAACGATATAACAAAGCAAATAGCTGCCCTTAACAAAGCCATATATTCGGCTGAGGTAACCGGAGATAATGCCAATGATTACCGTGACCAAAGAAATCTTCTTATTGACAGGCTTTCAAAGCTTGTGGATGCTGAGGTAACCGAAATGAAGGATGGACAGGTGGATATAACCTTGTCGGGGCATTATCTTGTGTATAAGGGTGAGTACACAGAACTGCGTGCGGAGGAAAGAAACCCGGGAGATATATTTTATGTTCCGAAGCTTGCGGGGTCAAATATTGAAGTTCAGGTTAAGAGCGGTATAATAAAGGGACTTTTGGACTCAAGAGGAGATTCCATTAACTCCCTCGGAAGCATGGACGGCGGAATCAGTGCCCTTGAGAATTCCACCAGCATTATACCTGACCTTAAAAGAAGATTGAATGCCATTATTAATAAGATGGCAGAAGAAATCAATAATTTGCATAAGAGCGGAAAGACTCTTAGTGTTCCACCGGAAGACGGACAGGATTTCTTTGTTCCGATAAATCCGGCGTATCCTATTCAATTGGGAAATATCCGGCTGAACAGCAATCTTATAGATTTAAACAACATTGTTGCATCTAAAAGCGGCGACAGCGGGGATAATACCATTGCTCTTGAAATCGCAAACCTGAGAAATGTTCAATTAATCGATGATATTAACAGGGTATTGAGCATAGACGATGCTTACCAGTTTATAATATTGGGAGTCGGCAGTGGAGGAGCTGAGGCTGAGAGAATGAGCGAGAATCAAAGTTTTCTCGTGCTCTCCACCGATTCGCAGAGGAATTCCATTATGGGGGTTTCCATGGATGAGGAAATGTCCAACATGATGAAGTTTAAATTTGCTTATACTGCATCTTCAAGGGCAATAAATGTTATAGATGAGATGATTGAAACAATAATAACAAAAATGGGAATAGTGGGCAGGTGATAAACGGTGAATCCTGGATTTTTCGGATTGGATATTGCGGTTAAGGGTCTTTATACAGCGCAAAGAAATCTCGATGTAATAAACCATAACGTTAATAATATCAATACCCCCGGTTACTCAAGACAGGTTGCCAATCAGTCGGCTTCAAGACCGATTGCTCTCTTGAACGGAACCGGAATGCTGGGAACCGGATCGGATGTTACCGGCATCAACAGAATAAGAGATGAATATCTGGATTTTAAATACTGGAGCGAAAATAAGACATACGGTGAGTGGGAGATAAAAAGGACTCTGCTGGCAGATCTGGAAGCCACATTCAATGAACCTTCGGATAGTGGCTTTAGTACGATGCTGGACGAGTTTTTCCATTCCCTGCAGGAGCTTGCCAAGGACCCGGGAAGCGAGGCGGTGAGGGCCTTGGTAAAGGAGAAGGGGGTTACCCTTGCGAAGTATTTTAACAGCATGGCAACTCATTTGGAAGAGCTTCAGGTGGATTTAAACCATCAGATTAATACAAAGGTTAATAGAATAAATTCGTTGGGAGCCCAGATTCAACAACTGAACAAGCAGATATACCGCTCGGAACTTGACGGAAACGTTGCCAATGACCTTAGGGATCAAAGAACTCTTTTAATAGACGAGCTTTCAAAACTAATTAATATTGATGTGACTGAAGTGGTGGCAGGGAAGCTTCCCAACGGTAGAGAAGACAAGAGAATGCTCATAACAATAAACGGCAAGCCTTTTGTTGACCATTATGATCTTACACAGTTGGCTGTAAAGCAAAGAGCGGACAAGTTGAATCCTGAGGAAGATGTCGTAAACCTTTATGAAGTGATGTGGGAAGACGGAAATACACTTAAGGTAAGGGGCGGAGAGTTAAAGGGATTGCTGGATGTAAGGGACGGGAATGAGGGGGAAAACGGAAGTCCGCTTTACAAAGGCATACCCTTTTATATAAAAAAGCTTAACGAATTTGTGCGCACCTTTGCCAAGGCTTTCAATGAGGGAATTATCGGCAGTGATGATTTGGAAGGGCATGCTGACGGTGTTGGAGCCGATAACTCCACCGGAGTAAGGTTCTTTACCATGCTGGGTATAGGCAATATGCCGATGAGCAGCGATGATTTTATTGCTATTCCCGATTGCTATAACCAGCTTACTGCGAAGAATTTTTCCGTGAGCAGCGATATAATAAATAATATTAATAAAATCGCTACCTCCGATACACCGGATCAGATCGGTAACATAGAAAACTTGAATAAATTAATAAAAATGAGGAATAACACCCATATGTTTACCGAGGGGGCACCCGAGGATTTCATGAAATCCATTATTTCCACCTTGGGTATAGATTCACAGCAAGCCATAAGGATGTCGTCAAATCAGCAGGCTATGATAAGGCAGGTTGAAAATCAGAGACTTTCGGAATCCGGAGTTTCCATGGATGAGGAAATGGCAAACATGGTAAAACATCAGCAGGCCTATAATGCTGCGGCAGTAATGATAAATACAATGGCGGAAATCTATGACATATTGATAAACCGGGTAGGATTATAAAATGAAAAATACTTTTTGGTACAGTTTGGAGGGATCATATGAGAATAACAAACAGTATGCTTGTTAATAATATGATAGCAAACTTGGGAAAGAACCTGTCAAGGATGGAGAAATACCAGCAGAGGCTTGCTACCGGAAAAAAGATTTCAGTTCCGTCGGATGATCCTGTTGTTGCAGCCAGAGCATTAAAGCTTCGTACCGATGTATCGCAGATAGAACAGTATAAAAAGAATGTAAAGGATGCATTGTCGTGGATGGAAATAACGGAGTCTGCAATTGCTGATGTCGGAGATATATTGCAAAGGGCAAGGGAACTGGCGGTACAGGCAAGCAACGGTACAACCACACCGGAGGATACCAAGAAAATATGTGAAGAGGTAAAGCAGCTTAAGAACCAGCTGGTTAACCTGGGTAATGCAACCTATGCAGGAAGATATATCTTTTCGGGCTTTAAGACCAATCAAAAATTATTGAATGATGACGGAACCTTTGCCATTAATGTTGATAATTCGGAGATAATAATTTATCAGATAGGTGTTGGAGACAGCATTAACATTAATGTTACAGCAGGAGACTTTTTTAACAGTGGAGGAACAGCGACAGCCGGAATGTCGGGATCGCTTTTTGAGGATTTCGATGATTTTATAACGGCACTGGATACCGGAGATTATGCTGTGATTGATGCGACTATAGCGAAAATTGATTTGCAGCAAAACAATCTGCTTCGCATAAGAGCTGACATAGGAGCTAGATGCAACAGGCTCGAACTTACCGTCAACAGACTTGAAAACGACGCGCTTAATTTTACCAAGCTTATGAGTGAAAACGAGGATATTGATCAAGCGGAAAACATCATGCTTTTGAAGAGTGAGGAAAATGTGTACAGGGCTTCTTTAGCAGGTGGAGCCAGAGTAATTCAGCCGTCTCTGGTGGACTTTTTAAAGTAGTAAGTAGTAAAAGGTTAATTCGGGTGGTTTTATGGGTATAAGAATAACTCAGACCTATGCAAAAATCGGAATAGACACGGTTGCGGCCGATCTTAACATGAAGTCTCATAAGCCTGAGCTTGAGATTCACCAGAACCATGCCAGGGTAAAGATTAGGACGGAACTTCCGAGGGTGGAGATCGACCAGTATGAGGCGTTTGCCAGTACCGGTCTGAAAGGTCCCATTGATCTTACTCATGAAATTGCACAAAGAATTTATCAGCAAGTTATAGAGCAAATAGGAAAAATTGCTGAAGACGGGGATACCTTTGCGGCTATAGAAAACGGTGTAGATCCTATTGTAAGTTTGGCAGAGGAAGATCCGGATGCAGAGCATGTGTTTGACGTAGACTGTATACCCAAGGTAAGGCCACGGATAACCGTTAAGGGATCACAGCAAATTGAGGCCGGAAGAGAAGGCGAAGGGGTGCATAATGGTGTAGAATATTCAATTATCCCCGGCAGGGTCGATTATAATTTTGTTCCTGCCCAGGTAAATATTTATTTGAGACAGTATGCATCCGTTAAATTCAGTTATGTTGAAGACAGCAAGATTGATATACATATTTAGATACATATTTAGGCATAGAAATGCCCATGTTATTAAATGGAGGAGATTAAATGCGTTTAAAAACAAAACACTTTGACGAAATTGAGATTGAAGAGGAAAAAATAATATATTTCAAAGACGGAATTCCCGGCTTTGAAGAAATAAAAAAGTATATCGTGCTGTTTGACGGGGATGAAAACTCGCCCTTTAGATGGCTTCAGGCAGTGGACGACGGACAGCTGGCTTTTGCGGTTGCTGACCCGTTTATGATTGTCAATGATTATGACATAGAAATTCCTCAGGAAGTTGTGGATGTTCTCGAAATTCAAAGTCCCGTGGATGTTATGATATTATCGATTCTTGTGGTACCGGAAGACCTTTCAAAAATTAGTATGAATTTGAAAGCGCCCATAGTAATCAATACAAAAAATAAGATGGGAATGCAGGTTGTCCTTGACACAGATAGATATTCTGTGAGACACTATATCGTAGAAGAACTCCGCAGACGGGAGGTAAATATTGGTGCTGGTTCTCACAAGAAAGAAGAATGAATCTATTATTTTAAATGACAATATTGAAATTACTATTGTTGATGTTCAGGGAGATCAAGTGCGTATAGGCATTAATGCTCCTAAAAGTGTTTCTATTTATAGAAAAGAGATATTTTTAGAAATACAGGCTGAAAATAAAAAGGCTGCCGATGTAAAGTCGGTAGACCTGAAGAATTTGTTGAAATAAACACAATTGGTTGACAAAAAGCAATAAAATGTTTTTTTGATTATTATTTTCGCTTTGAGTAAAGGTGGCTTTGCTCTTTCGCACTACTGTATGGGGATTGGTAATGTCTCTGCTAGTAACTCCTTAATTGGTATCCCAGAAATTCTCTGACATATTAATAACGTCATCATTAGAGAATTCTTTGGTAATATCAATAGTAGGGGTGGGAGACGGTATAGTCTTTTCGTCGGTATCCCAGAAATTTTCGGATTTATTAATAACGTCATCGTCAGAGAATTCTTTAGTAATATCTACATTGTCAGAGGAATCTAAGTCAGCTTTATACTTGCATGATACAATCAACAATACAACTATTAATAGAATTGGAAATATAGAGAACTTCATGAACTTATCCTCCTTTATTATTGCTGATTAGCAATATCTTAATTACATTAATATTATATACTGCTTATAAGTGAAATGCAATTTTTATTTACATATTATAACTGAAGAGTTGCAATAGTGTTGAAATAGTAAAAACTTATTTGAGCGACTTCTTTATTTCTGAATAATGATTATTTCTTATTTCCAAAGAATTGCTAAAATTTTACCAAAAAATCTATTGTATATTATAATTTTATGGTATAATATACATGATGTTTTTCCACATATATACAACTACAATTAAATACTTATTTCTAAAGTGTAGTTTGAGTAATTTGATGGTATTAAAATTTTTATTTTTCAGTGAGATACAAAATAACTGGTGAAAGCCAGCGAAATAAAGATTTTGATCAAAATTTAATTATGTTTTAATATAATATTAAAATATGTTTTAATATAATATTAAAAGGGGAGATAAAAATGAATCACAGTATTAAAAAAGTTGTATCATTCTTATTAGTTTTTACTATCCTTATTACAACCTGTACTACGGTTCTTGCTTCCACAGGTACAAGTGGCAGTATTACCGGAGGTGTAATAGACTTAAGAGTAATGATACTGGATGACACAGATTCAACCGACAAGTACGGTCAGGATCCAAGTGACATAGTTGAAAAGGTAAAGGAAAGTTTTATTGAAGCTTCAAATTACTTGTATGAAGCTACAAAGGGACAGAACAGATTTGGCAAAATAACAATTTATGTTCCGGCAGCAAGAGAAGGCGGATGGCCTGAAATTCAAGGTGCACTTCCAATGGACAATTTTAACCCTGAAGATTCTGATGTTTATATAAGACCCGGAAAAGGAGCGTCTGCTAATCTTGCGGGATTTATGGGTTCAAAAGAATCGCACATGTATATTGGAATTGACGAGGCATTTGATACTAATGGAACTCATTCATTAGGGAAAATGATTGTACATGAGTTTGGACACTATGGTTACGGCCTGGGAGATGAGTATTGTGATTATGAAACCAAAAATGGAAGAAGTTATCAGGTGTTCGGCACACTTAATGCTGATGGGAGTATTACGTGGAACACTTGTGAATCGCAGGCCAGTATGTTAATGAGAGATTCTAACGGCAATACAATTACAGAAGTTGTACATGGAGAGAATTATAGACCGAGTTATAATTCTAATGGTGCTAAAGCAAGTATTATGTGGGTACAGCATGAAAGCAGCATAGTAGATTTTTGCGATAGCAGCAGCCATAATTCATCGGCTCCCAGTCATCAAAACAGAATTCATGGAAACAAATCTTGTTGGGAAGTAATGGTTGAAAATAAGAAATTTAATTTAACTGCTCCTGGGGGAAATATTCAACCAATTGAAAAGAAAGATCCGGTGTTTGAAGTAAGGCAAAATAATAAATGGAACGATATAGCTTTAGTTATCGACAAATCAGGGTCGATGAGTGGATCAAAAATTCAATTAGCCAAAGGTGCAGCGAAAATGTTTGTAGACTGTTTAGAGCTTCCGCAAGAAGGACAGTTGGGAGACGGCATTAGTGTTGTTTCTTTTGAGAACAGTGCAACATTGAATCATTCATTGACAAGAGTAGCTACGATATCGGATAAGAGTGCCATAAAATCAAAAATCGATAATATTTCTTCGGGTGGAGGAACCAATATAGGAGCTGGCTTACGGAATGCCTTAAATGACATGATATCTAAAGACTACAGAAAAGGTGCAGGAGCTATTATACTTTTATCAGACGGGCAAGCTTCTCTACCATCGACAGAGATTTCCAAGCTTAAATCCGAAGGTATACCTGTATATACTATCGGAGTGGGAAGTGGAGCTGATGCGAATTTACTGACTAGTATTGCTAAAGAAACAGGAGGAGAATACTATTTTGTTTCTTCTGCCGGTGATATTAGCATGATTTACAAGACAATAAAGAATAAGTTAAGTATCTTTGACAGGCCAATAAAATTCATACGTAGAGTATTTAGTTCTATGGAAGAATCAACCGAAGTTGTTTTTGTAGATAGCTCAATGAAACAGGCAGTATTTACAATAAGTTCGGTAAATGCAGGTAATGTTTCTTTCACATTAAAAGCTCCGGATGGTACTATTTATTCTCCGGACAGCACAAATGGTGCATCTTATATAATTGAAGATACATATCAGATATATATAATAGATAATCCCCAGATAGGTGCTTGGGAGGTTAATATCAAAAACAATTCTCAAGCCAATACGGAGATTTCCTTTGATTTTTCAGGTAGAACAACTCTGTCTCTTCAAGGTAGTACAGATGATATTACATATACTTATCCGACTCCCGTTAAGATAACAGCATTATTAAGCAAAAACGGAAAGCCCGTGATAAATGCAAATGTGTATGCAAAAGTAATAGCACCTGACAACTCAGAAACAATTGTAACTCTTTATGATAATGGTCAGATGGGCGACCTTATGCCGGGAGATGGTTTATATACAGCCTTTTTCTCGGAATTCAAAGGTGATGGGGGATATCAGATATCAATCCATGCTAATAATGATGATTTAAAGGCCATAGAAGGTGAGGCTTTTGTTGATATTGAGCCTGACGAAAACGGAATGGTGAATGTGCCGGAAGTAGTTTATTTAAATGAAAATTTCACCAGGAGTCTCACTCTTCCCACCATAACTGTCAGTGGAACTTCCAACCAGGTAAGTATTGTGCAGCTTGACAATGATGTGTATACGTTGGATGAATCGAATCAGAGTGCTTTAGTGACTGTTCGAAGGAGTGGTAACCTGTGTGGAACTATGAGTGTAGATTATTCTACAAAAGACGGATCGGCAGTTGCTGATGTTGATTATGCTGCTCCCAGCGGAACACTGACTTTTGAAGCCGGAGAGGCTGAAAAAACAATTGAAATAAAATTACTTAAAGTACCTTCACAGAATGAAGCAAGAACCAAGAATTTTAAATTAACTTTGGAAAATCCGGTTAATGCTGTGCTAGGGGTACCTTCTGTTGCGGAAATATATATTAATAGAATAAAGCTTTCAAATAATGCAGATCTTAAGAACCTTGTAACCGATTGTGGTTCTTTTGATAAGCCTTTTTCACCTGATGTAACTGACTATAAGATTTCTGTTCCATATAGTACCGATAAGATTAGTGTAACTGCTTCAGTATATGATATTCGTTCTAAATTGACTATCAATGGAAATCCTGTTTTATCGGGATATCCCTCCGCAGGTATTGACTTGAATACAGGTACAAACAAGATTCCCGTTGTGGTTACAGCTGAAGACGGTGTAACTGAAAAAACATACATGATAACAGTTTATAGGGCTTCAAAGCCATCCGGTGGTACTTCTTCCGGCTCAAAAAATACTCCTGAACCTACTTCAACACCTACGCAGTCTCCTACGCCTACCCAGACATCTACACCTACATCTACACCGACTGCCACGCCGGATATTACGGAGAAACCGATTGAAGATATTCCGGGAATAAGTGGAACCGATGCAGAAGGACATTGGGCTGAACCATATATATTAGATTTGCTTGGCAAAGGCATTATAAATAAGTATCCGGACGGTTCTATAAAGCCTGATTCCGAAATAACAAGAGCAGAAGCTGTCACGATACTTGTTAACAGCTTAAATTTAAAAGCCCAAAATCCGGATAAATTAGATTTTTCTGATGCGGATGAAATTCCTGAATGGGTTAGAGAGGCTGTGGCTGCGGCGCAAGAAAATGGAATTATAAAGGGATTTGAAGATAAGAGCTTCAGGGCTGACAGCAAACTGACCAGGAATCAGGCCTGTGCCATGATAATGAATGCGTTTAATTTGGGAATTTCAGAAGGAGAAACCGATTTTGAAGATGATAAGGATATAGCCCTATGGGCAAAAGGCTTTGTTAAAAAGGCTAATGAGTTAGGAATAATTAAAGGATATGAGAATAACTATTTCTTGCCAGAAAGAATCGTCACAAGAGCAGAAATGTTCACAATGATTTACCATACGATGAAGATTGTTAATGCGGAATAAATATATTATTGTATGATGAGCATAGCAATTTAGCGGTTTTAAAATAATTTTCAAAAAGCTAAGTTCATAATAAGATATGAATTATGAACTTAGCTTTTTTAACTAATATTGCACGGATGACAGGCTTTTTGCTATTAAAATGGCAGCTTGAAACATAAGGTATATTTTAGTAATATTATATTAGTGGAATTAGAATAATTTTGAAACAGTAATATGGGAGGATTGGATAATGAACATGAAAAAGTTTTTATTGATGACCGTAGCGGTTGTTATGATTATGTCAAGCTTGTTAGTAAATGCAAAGAGTATTGAAGATATAGTGGGAAAGGATCCTGATATAAACAAGGTAAATGAAAAGTTGGAAGAGCTTCAAAAATATACAGTGGAAAAGTTTTCTGATGTTAAATCCGATTCATGGTTTTTAAGCAGTGTATCAAAGCTTACGGCTTTAAAAGGGGTAAACGGTTATCCTGACGGAACATTCAAGCCGCAAAATCCCACAACAACAGCTGAGTTTTTGGCAATGCTTTTGGCATCAATGGGGTATAAGCAGGAGGCAGGAGACAAAGAATGGTATGACAATTATGTAAAGAAGGCAAAAGAGCTATCGGTAATAGACCCTTGGGACAATTACAATTACAAAGAAGGAATCAAGCGTAAGGACATGGCAAAAATGATATGTAAAATGTTGAAGGTCAGCCCTGTAACCAGACAGACTGTATTCACCGATGTGGAGGGTATAGACACAAGGTGGATAGATGCAGGTTTTGAGGAGTACCTGATAAGGGGATATTACAGCAACGGAGTGCGTACTTACAAACCGAATCAAACGGCGACAAGAGCGGAAGTAAGTGAAATGGTAGTAAGGGCAATAGAGTACCATAATGATCCTGAAGGTTTTAAAAAGAAGATGAAGGAAATATATGAAGAATCGGAAAAGAAACAGGGGCAGCCTACAGAAACAACTGTTAATATGAACGGATTTATTGTGCCAAAAAAGGAATATACGGATTTGGATTTAGCGTGGAGTACCATAGAAAAAAGTAAAGAATTGCATGGGGTTGATTTAGATATAGCTGTAAATATATCTAAACCGTTGGAAAAGCAATATGAGCAATTAGAGGAAATACTTTTACAGAAATTATCTAAGAGCTCTGTAGACACTATAATGAATTTAGTAAAGAAAAAGAAGGAACGTTTTGATTTGCCGTCTAATCAGAGTTTAGTCCTTGAAGATAGGGTGATTAGGGTAGATTATACACAGTTTACAGTGAATATATTAATTTACGAAAAATGAGTATATATAGATTGATTTTTAGGAGGTCTATAAATTGATTAAAAGGATTTTTGCTATATTTATTATATGCTCTATTTGTTTAAGCTTACAATGTAGCTTTGTATATGCTAATGAAGAATATATTTTTTATTCGTCACCCGAGGCATACCCTAAAAGTGTTCAGGATGGAATTAAACTAGCAAATGAATATGTTTTAAGAAAAACAATGGTTTGTGATGAAGAGAACCCATTTTTTACAGAATGGATTAATTACAGAGTTATGTGAAAACAACAAGGAAGTATCAGGGAAAGCATATCTAAATAATTTATATAAATTTGATGAAATCTCAGAGGATATGAGGTTACCTATTTCTTTAAACGGTAAGCCACTAACAAATAATGTAATGGAGTATTTACTTGATAAGGGTTTTTTTTCAATAGTATATCAATATCCGCTTGAAGATTGGAAGGACAAAGAGCCGAGATATTTGGGAAGGTCTATATCAGGCCAGAGATTTAGCAATGTTTATTTTCTGCCGGACAGTACATCAAACACCACATATATAAAGGAAAAGAATTGGGTGGAATATCCTTGGGAAGATGAGTATATATATAAGCATTTTGGAGTAATTGAAGATTTATTTCATCAGGAAAGCTTGCTTACCGATCCAAACTACCAAAAACGGTTAGAGAAGCTCATAATAAAAGGAATTGAGTATAAAATTAACAAAGTGGCTGAGGATGCAAAGAAATACGGATACAACAACTATTTCAAAAGCAAAAATGAAGGATATAAAAATATGGGAGATGACCTGTACTGGTTCAACCGAGTGGTAATTATTCAGCCACCAACCAAATATACATGGGGCTTGGGTGTAATTTACCACAAATCCGGAGGCCAATATTGGTACATGGATATGTATATCCATCCGGATACCCTTGTGGATTTAAACATGCTGATCGAGCTTGAGGATAGGTATACCGCAATAATGGATGAAGAAGAGGAATATGTGGTTATTGATGATGCAGTAGTTAATGCTGCCTTAGATACGGAACTGATTTTCGGTGCCAAGGGAGATAGCAACGCGGACGTTTATGTTAGTGATGTTGAGGAATTCAAGGTGGTTTTTTAAACAACTGCCCTGAATGAAACAACCGGAGAGGAAATTATTATTATAGTTGAGGGTGGTCTCAATAGTATTAAGGATATGACTGATGCGGAAAAGATAAATATTTTACAGTTTAACAAGGGGATAAGCCTGAACACAACCTTGAAAATTCCCGTAAAAGGTCTTAAGCAAGGCAATAACAAAATAAAACTAAAAGCGGAAGGACTAATTACAATAAAAAATGAGGGCAGTGCATCGGCTGAAGCGGAAAAAGTAATTGAACTGAGCTATATTAAGCCGGTTAAGACTACATATGTTTTAGATTATGACGAATATACCAAGAGTATTATTCATCCGTATAATAAGGGCAATGCAATTGAAGCTACTTTAACAAGACCTAGTCCTTTTGACCAGTGGACAAGTATTACAGATATAAACTTTAACAGAAAAGATTTGGACATTGCAAGTGTGGTAGACGGTCCCGTAGAGTTAAAAGGCGTTGAGTCGTCTTCAAATTCACTTAGTGTATCTCTATACCCCAAAATTGAATTTAAGACAGGGAGGGCTTTCTTGGGAGATAATCCACTCAAAGCTTTATATCATGTAAATGGAGAAACGCCGGGCAAGGGATTTGGTCAGGAATATTGGGGTAATATATCGAGGGACTACAAATACAGAGAAGCCCATGGTAAAGGCCACGATGAAAACTGCCCTGAGGGCTGTATTTCAAATCATACATATTATATAGACAGAAATGGTACAGCAAGTGAAGATTTTCCCAGTGGGTATGAGTACATAGACATAAAAGCCAAAGTATACAATGGTACCAAAATGGCTCCGCAGAGCATAGAAAAGGGAGAAGAGGATACGGGCAATGCTTTTGTAAAGAAGATATTCTGGGAAGGTGACAGGTACGAGATACCGGTACAAAGATATATGAGAAATGTGGATGCTGACGGAATATCAAATAGTTTAGTAGCTGTTGACGGACAGTTCAAAAGACTGTTTCAGCATAGGGATACAGCCCAAGTCACATACAGGATTGAAAAATCCATGGCACAGCACTTTGCAGAGGACCGGAAAGCAGCAGCAAGCGGAAAAACAAAAAGCTTTAAATATGCACCCTTTGCCACGGATAAAAAGCTTCAAGGGTTGCCTTTCCCGTTAAAGTCGGGTTACAACTATACACCTTATGGAGTATATACTGCAACGGTTAGAACCGAGATATACAAAAAGGGTGGAGAAAAAACAGAACATCAAGCCATAGTGGACAGTGTTATAAAATCCTTTGGAGTTCATGTGGAACTGCCTACTGTTAATTTAAAGGGAGAGAAGGTTACAACCTATCCTGTAGCAGTTACAACGAATTATAAAAAAGTTTCCGATGAAGTGCTGAATTACAAGACAGGGCCAAAGGATATAAATGAATACCTTAACGGAGACGAAAACACACTGTTGGGTAATACCGATAATTTATTCAAGAAAATACTTGAAGGCTGGAGCTTTTCAGGGACACAGAATTCATGGACGGACAAGAAATACAGGGAATATATAAAAACTGCAGACATCCACAAAATTGTAGAAGAAACCACTATAACATTTACAGTAAATCCAAAGCTGGAGAAATTCAATACTCCGATAGTTTTAGACGGCAAGAATGTCAGTGACGGAGACTATTTTATCCGTGTATATTTTAACGGATTTGAGAATGGCCATGCCAACAAGGTAGTATCAAGCGCTGTTAACCCCAGCAGCAGTTGGACAAAGAAATATAATCCCAACGACGGATGGAATATGGTTATAAACATTCGGGGAACAAGATATGAAGACACGGGTTATTCGGAATAAAACAGAGTATAAGTAATGATAATTGTGTGATTAATAAGGCTCTAAAACTTATATTTTTAATTAGTTTAAGAGCCTTTTTTTCTGCATATTATGCCAGGACAGGCAAACAAAATATGGATTAAAACATATATAAATCTGGTGATAACTTGAGATGTAAGGAACATTTTGGTAATATTATGTTAATGGAATTAGAATAATTTTGAAGCAGTGAATGTGGGAGGATTGAATAATAAATATGAAAAAATATTTATTGATGGCCGTAGCGGTTGTTATGATTATGTCAAGCTTGTTAGTAAATGCAAAAAGTATTGAAGATATAGTAGGAAAAGATCCGGATATAAACAAGGTAAATGAAAAGTTGGAAGAGCTGAAGAAATACACAGTGGAAAAATTTTCGGATGTTAAATCCGATTACTGAACAATTCTAATAAAATAATATAATTTATTGACGATATTATATATGCTACAAATTTTAAGCATAGATTAAGAATCATACAGTTTTTATCCAGTGATGCATTGCAAGCCGCTTAAATGATGAAATTCCAATACATTTGATTTAATTATCACATTTGGTATGTTTGAAATGATTGAATCACATACCTAAATTATCCATATGCTTATAAAAATCTATTAAATAATTGTCCAATAATGACGATAAATTAATTGAGCGGCTAAGGAGGCATATTTTAAACCGGCCGGATTAGATGCTTCTTTTGCCGCTATAATGGGGAATGGATACCCCAAAACAAAAATCAAGGAGGAAAGGGTTATGAGAATTAACAACAACCTCATAGCAATGAACACTCACAGGCAATTAGGAATTGCCAATACCGGCGCTTCAAAATCAATGGAGAAATTATCATCGGGATACAGGATTAACAGAGCCGGTGACGACGCAGCAGGTCTTTCCATTTCGGAAAAAATGAGAGCCCAGATAAGGGGACTAAACATGGCATCGAAGAATGCCCAGGACGGTATATCCCTTATCCAGACAGCAGAGGGAGCGTTAAACGAATCCCATTCAATCCTGCAAAGAATGAGGGAATTGGCAGTACAGGCAGCCAATGACACTAACGTTGATGTTGATAGAGCATCACTTCAGGCAGAAATAGACCAGTTAGCAGAGGAATTAACAAGAATTGCACAGAATACTGAGTTCAATACACAAAAACTATTAGACGGTACTTTCTCAGGTGCCAAGTTCCATATAGGTGCTAACGCAGGGCAAAATATATCTCTGTCTATTGGTAATATGAATTCAGAAACATTAAATGTAGGTCAAAAACTGAAAACGGTTGACACCAACTTAAATTATGGTACAGAAGGTAAGACGATTGCTAAATTCTATACAGCAGGTGCGACCATTATATCCAATACCAAAGCAGTAGTTTCAGGATATTATGCCGGAATTTCTACGGTTGCTACCGTTGAGTTATTCCGTGTAACAGACAAGGCATATGCAGCCGGTCAGACCATGATCTTTGGAATCAATATAAGCAACCAAAGTGCAGCAGATGCTGCAATTACAACAATAAACAATGCATTGGAAACAGTATCGGCTGAAAGATCCAAACTCGGTGCATACCAGAACAGGCTTGAGCATACAATAAGCAACCTTGATAACGTAGCAGAGAACTTGCAGGCGTCTGAATCAAGAATCAGAGATGTAGATATGGCGAAGGAAATGATGGAGTTTACTAAACAGAACATCTTGCAGCAGGCAGCTACAGCCATGTTAGCTCAAGCAAACCAGGCACCGCAAACAGTACTTCAGTTATTAAGATAATAGCAATTCTTAACATAATGTTAAAGGGTCAGAGGACATTTCCTCTGGCCTTTTTAAGTTTGTCTAAAGATTTTATAAAAATAGTCGATATATAGCATGTAGATTTCATAAAGGGGGGTAGAATTTGTGAATAACCAATTGTTGCAAAATAATATCAAGATTCTGAAAATGTATGGCTATGATGAAAATTTGATTAATAAACCTGTTATTGATATTGAAAAAAACAATGAAGGCTATGATAATATACGTTATCAAACAGAAGACGGGAAAAAGATATATGTTCACAGCAAATACAGTATCGAAAGAGAATGGCAAACTATAGAAAAAGATCTTGGTGTGGAAGAAAAAGATGCTTTCTATATTGTGTATGGTTTAGGAATGGGATACCATATAAAAAAGCTAAAAAAGAAAATCAGCAGCAGAAGTATAATATGCGTTATTGAAAAAAACATGGATATCCTTTCTACTTATATACATACGCAGGATTTTTCAGAAATAGTTGGTCCAAATATTTTCTTCTCTTTTGGGAATGATGAGGAAATAATTACACAAATAAACAGGAGAATATTTGCAGTTAATACGATAACTCTTCTTGGTAATCTTACTAATGTGATTCTTCCGTCTTATTATTCTATATATGGAAATTGGATTAAAACTATTCAGGGTAGAATATTTGATACTATTCGGCATGCCTTTTTTATATTGGGAAATGATATGGAAGATACCATAATAGGAATAAAGAACAATCTGGAGAATATTAATGTTTTACTAGAGAGTCCCAGCATAAAAGAACTAAAAAATTCATATGTCGGTGTTCCTCTCTTTATTGTATCTGCGGGTCCTTCTTTGGATAAAAATATTCATGAATTAAAGAATGCACAGGGAAAGTCTTTGATAATAGCTACTGACGCAGTATTATCCACTCTCAAGAAGAATGGAATAACACCTGATGGAGTTGTAAGTATTGAGAGAATTTTGAAGACTTACGAAAAGTTTTATAAGGATAAAGAACTTGACCCTAAGACTGTTTTTATAGGGCCTCCGGTTGTAAGACCTGAAATTTTTCACACTCTTAAGAATAACAAAAAGCTAATTTGTTTAAGACAAGGAGAAAAAATAAACGAGTGGCTTAATGATATTTTAGGAGATGAGCGTAAACTTTGTATGGGCTCATCATGTGCCCATATAGCTTTTTCATTTGGCAGATATGTTGGAGCAGACCCCATAGTGTTTGTGGGTCAGGACTTGGCATATACAAAAGACGGTATTACCCACTCTGAAAATGTTGAAGTAAAAAGCAAAATTGACATGGAGAGAGAAAAAAACATTATTTATGTTAAGGGAATTGATGGGGATTTATTACCTACTAACGAAGCCTTTAAGCAGTTTTTAATGTGGTTTGAGCTGGAAATTGCAGAAGCAGGGAAAGATAGAGAATATATTGATGCAACAGAAGGAGGAGCGTACATTCAAGGAACTAAATTGATGACATTGAAGGAAACTATTGAAAAATACTGTAATGGTACAATAATTCCTTTATATGACAAAGTTCCAGTGTGTGAAAAAAATCAACAGAAATTTGATAGAGTTGTTGAAGAAGTGGAGAAGCTAATTGGAGTTTTTGAGAAAATAAAAAGTGAATCCGAAATGCACATAATCCGGCTTGATAAGCTTCAGACGAAAAGAATTAGAGATAAAAAGGTTTTCTCACTGCAGGATAAAGAAAAGATCTATAAAGTCCTGAATCAAGCTAAGATAGTAGAAGATTTAATAATTAATAATGATATTGCCAGAAACTTATTCCAAGCACCATTAGTAACGGCAACAACTAGGATTAGAATGTTGGGAAATGCTTTAAGCGAAGAGAACATAAAGGAAAATGTTGCAATCCAAAGAAGAATGGTGGAATCCTTTTTTGTCGGTTGTTGCAGTGTTATTGAGGTATTATCGGATATTCTCAATAAGATGAAAAAAGAACAGGAGGAGAGAATATGAACGAGTATGAGAAGCTGGTGGAAGAAACTTTGGCAGAAATAAATATTTACCTACCTAAAATGATAAGGGGAATAGATGAATTTGTAGAATGTGCAGTTCAATCGAGGGAACAGGATGCTAAGAAGCTTCTGGCAAGTATTCTTGAAGGACTGGAATGGATTGCTCAAGCGGTTTGTCTGACTGGAAGATTTAAACCGGGACCTATGAATGGTCAGGACCTTATGGAAAAATTGCCGGAATTGGTGGATGCATGTGAAAATAATGATTATGTTCTGATGAGTGATATTTTAGATTATGAAATAAAACCCGTATTGGAAAAATGGGCATCTCAAGTACATTAAAAAGACTGTGACATGAGAAGTTTTTGCTTAAAAATCTGGAATAACTGTGTTTTTTAACTTAATTATTCTGAGGTGACTCCTATGGAATCAAGGCAATTTTTTAAAGATAAAAAAATACTAATAATTGGTGGAACCGGTACTGTAGGAACCGGGCTTGTAAAAGCTCTGTTAGGGATGGATGTAAAAACAATAAGGGTACTCAGCCGTGATGAATACAAGCAGTACATAATGATGCAGGAAATGAGCGGTATCAAAAACATAAGGTTTTTGATAGGGGATGTGAGGGATAAAGAAAGAATTGAAAGAGCAATGGAGGACATAAATATCGTATTTCATATAGCGGCTATGAAGCACGTTCCCTCATGTGAGTATAATCCCATGGAAGCAGTAAAAACCAATGTTATTGGGACACAAAATGTTATCACAGCGGCAATTAATAATAATGTGGAAAAGGTAATACTCACATCTACCGATAAGACCATAAACCCAACCAATACTTACGGTGCAACTAAGCTTTTGGCTGAAAGACTTATCGTATCTGCCAATTATTACAAGGGGACATGCAACACGGTTTTTTCAGCGGTGAGGTTTGGCAATGTTATGGGGTCAAGGGGTTCGGTTATTCCATTGTTTAAAAAACAAATACTAGAAAGTAAAGAAATAACAGTAACCGATTCTAATATGACAAGGTTTATGATGACTCTTTCTGAGGCGGTAGACTTGACGTTGGAAGCATGTGTGAGGGCGCAGGGGGGAGAAATTTTCGTGTTAAAGATGCCTGTTATATGTCTTAAAGATCTGGTGGATGTTACCATTGAAGAGGTTTCCAAAAAATACAATGTAAATAGTGAGGAGATCAAAATTAAGGAGATTGGATTAAGACCTGGGGAAAAGCTTTATGAAGAGTTGATGACATGTGAGGAGTCAAAAAATGCTGTTGAGCTAGACAGAATGTTTGTTATACCTTCCCTTTATTCCAATAAATTCAGCGGAGAAAATGAAGGAGCTCCTTTAGCAAAGGTGCAGAATTATTCTTCTCATAACCAAATTCCTTTAACAAAGCAGGAATTAAAGGAACTTATATTGAAAGAAGAAATAATATAATATTTTTTTGATTATGTAAACATCTGTGAAGCTCAATGTATATATTGAAATTTAAATTTAATAAATTGTCAATGATTTAGTATTTGATGACGAATGCAGGGACTAATTTTGGACAAAGTACATTTCCTAGGGGATTGGATGTTGAGGTGTTTTCCTTCAGTACATTGGAAAACGCCTTTAATTATACTTAAAAAAGTTATTTAATGACAGTATGATCAGGCAAATATGCCAAAACGGAACGTTACTGTTTCCCATTTATAACTGAGATTTTTATAAAGGAGAAACCTTTGATTATAAAATACCGTTTTTCGGACGGGTTCATTGCTTTTCAATTTTTTCAACCGTAATTATAATGATTCTATCATATTCCTATCTGATATACCATGTCACTTTCTTTTTGTCACTTACCATATCCTTTGGTTTGCAGTTAAAGTAAGTACTAAAACTATTAATAAAAATATTAGCGCAAAAAAGTTGAAACCAGCATAATAAAGTTAAACTTAGATGGTAAACATATATAATAGTTAATTTTGTCCTATTACTGGAGTTGTGCATTGAAAAGTAAATAGTTACATTACCAATAAGATGGGAAGCAAAAGCATAAGTTAACCGAGTGTGGTATTGTTTAAATTGATAAAGAACCTAACTATTTCCATGGGGGTAATTTTGTGCCTGAGAAAGTGATAGAAACAAACACAATTTTAATCAATTATATAAAACGGTTTTAGGCATTGTTACTTCCGAAGGGAGCAAAAATGGTTCCAAAATCTATTCAAAATGCACTTGTAAAGGGGATAGAAGTTGTGGCTCAAGATTTCTCGGAAAATATAAACGGAAAACTATATGGTCACATTTTGTAGTTACTTCATACTATAAAATCTTCGAGAATTCACTGCCGCAAAACTTTAAGATCTACCTTAGAGAATAATATTTGAACAATAAAGCGAAGAAACATTTATAAGAATAAACAAGGTAATGATCTATAATGATTAAAATTATTACACCTTTGCACAATTGTTCTAAGGAGGGAGTCTTTTATAATGAATATATGCATTAAGGATATTGCGTATTATTTGCCTGAAAAAGTGCTGACGAATGAAGAACTGGAAAAGGAATATGATAAGTGGGATTCGGAAAAAATATTTAATAAGATAGGTATAAAATGCAGACATATTGCATCTGACAATGATACTGCTGTAGATTTGGCTGAAAAGGCTTCAATACAGCTTTTTAATAGGAATCCTGATTTAAGAAATAAAATTGATTTTATGATGTTATGTACTCAGAGTCCGGATTATTTAATTCCTACATCTGCTTGTATTCTTCAGGATAGGCTTGGTATTCCAAAGACCTGTGGGGCACTAGATTATAATTTAGGATGTTCAGGCTTTATATATGGGTTAGCTTTGTCAAAAGGCTTAATTGCTACAGGAATTGCTAATAACGTTCTATTACTGACGTCTGAAACCTATACAAAACATATTCATCCAAAGGATATGAGTACAAGAACAATTTTTGGTGACGGTGCCGCAGCAATATGGATATGTAAAAGTTCAGATGGAGGTTCGATAGATGAGTTTGTACTTGGAAGTGATGGATCGGGTGCACAAAACTTGATTATACCTTCTGGAGGTTTAAAACTTAGTCGAAGTAATGAAACAGCCAGAGAGTATGTGGATGAAAATGGAAACATCCGTTCTAAAGATAATTTGTATATGAATGGATCTGAAGTATTTAGCTTTACAATAAACGTTGTTCCAAAGCTTGTTGAGCAAACACTAATAAAAAACAATTTGGAAATGGGTGATATAGATTATTTTATATTTCATCAGGCAAATAAATATATGCTGGATTATTTGAGGAAAAAAATTAACATACCGGAAGAAAAATTTTATTTGGATATGGAAACTACCGGAAACACAGTGTCTTCAACTATTCCTATTGCTGTTTCACAGGCATTAAATAAAGGTTTTATTAAAAAGGGTTCCAAATTAATGCTGGTTGGTTTTGGGGTGGGCTATTCGTGGGGAGCATGTGTTGTTAGCTTGTAGTAATGTGATTTTAAACAACAAAGAAGTAAGAATTTCAATTTTTAATGGAGGTATTACTAATATGGATAAAAAAGAGATTTTGAAGATGATATTGGATAATTTAGAGATAGAAGATGATTTGGGGTTTGATGCTGAATTAGACAAGTTGGAACAGTGGGATTCAATGGCTGTAATCGCTTTTATTGCTTTTGCAGACGATAAATTTAATAAAAGTATTAGTGTTTCAAATATTAAAAGTTGTAGGACAATAGGAGATTTAGTTGATCTTCTTTTGTAGTTCAGTATTAGTAAAATTCATTATTATTAGAAAATTATTATTTGGAGAGAACGTATGCCATATGATCCAATAGACATTAAAGGTAAAAGAATATTGGTAACGGGTGCATCATCGGGTATTGGTAGAGAAACATCTAAGTTATTATCTCAATTAGGAGCACTTGTTGTTCTTGTATCCAGGAACGAGTATAATCTCGAAAATACAAAGAATATGTTGGATGGGACAGGACATATTTCTGTTCCATTTGATTTAACAAATATAAACGGAATAGTAGAATTAGTGGATGGCATTGTTGCAAAAGCAGGGCCAATGGATGGCCTTGTTCATTGTGCCGGTATTGATTATACGGCACCTTTGAAACTTACTAAATATAAAAATTACAGCCAACTCTTTGACTTAAACTTGTTCAGCTTTATTGAATTGGTTAAGGGTTTTACAAAGAAAGACAATTACTCGAAAAACGGTGCAAGTATTGTGGCTGTGTCTTCAGTAATGGGCTCCATTCCTGCTCCGGGATTAACTGCATATGCTGCAAGCAAGGCAGCTATGGATAATGTAGTAAAGACATTTGCACTGGAATTTGCACCTTTGAATATCAGGTTTAATACAGTAGTGGCAGCATACGTCAATACTGAGATGTTTAAAAGAATGAGTCGAATGATTACAGAAGAACAAATAAACGTACTTATGTCAAAAATACCTCTTGGTTTAGGAGAGCCAGCTGATATTGCAAATCCTATAGTATTTTTGCTATCTAATGCAGCAAAATAGATTACTGGTACGAATATGGTTGTGGATGGCGGTTATCTGTTGAAGAAATAAATATTGATTTGAGTTTATCCGATAAAAGACTCAATACATGTAGAATTTAGATAAGGCAGTACGAATAATGGATATTGGTAATGTCAAGATACAGAAAATCTATATGCTTCCCAAGTGTGAATTTTAAAAAATACTATTTTCTATGGATACTAATTAAAATTTTATTAAAGAATAGTAATCATTTTGCCGATAAAGATAGAAAATTGAAAACTTTATGAAAAATTGATGACATGCGAGAAATCAAAAAAGTTGTTGAACTCGATATATGAAAGGAACATAAATTGTAGGGTTTATTGCTTTTGAAATTTTAATTAAAGAAAAGTAAACGACTTTATGTAAAGGGAAAGATAATACTAATGATTCCAGGAGGAGCATATGAAAACAGGGGTTATTGTACAAACAAGAATGGGGTCAACACGATTGCCCGGTAAGGTTATGATGGATTTATGCGGTAAACCTGTTATAGATCATGTAATAGATAGGTTAAAGCGGTCAAGACTTTCGGATGAAATAATCATTGCGACAACTACACTAGAGAGAGACAAGGTAGTTGTGGAACAAGCTAAAAAGAACGGAGTAAAATGGTTTTGCGGTAGTGAGGATGATGTATTGTCAAGGTATTATTGTGCGGCTAAAGAAAACGATCTTGATGTAGTAGTTCGTGTTACGTCAGATTGTCCTTTAATTGATCCGGTAATACTAGATAATGTTGTTGACTTCTATATGAGCAACAATTATACATTGGTTACGAATGCAGGAATTAATTTTGAGCAAAGGACATTTCCAAGGGGATTGGATGTTGAGGTGTTTTCCTTCAGTATGTTGGAATACGCCTTTAATAATGCTCAAAAAAGTTATCAGAGAGAGCATGTTACGCCTTATTTATATGAAACATATTTTGACAGTATCTACTATTATAAAAATGATGTTGATTATTCTAATTTCAGGTGGACTTTGGATACCGATGAAGATTATGCATTGATTAGTGCAATTTATGATAGATTGTATAAAAAGTATGGCAGCAACTTCGGTCTTTATGAAGTTTTAGAGTTGATGAAATCTAATCCTGAGTTAAGCATGATTAATGCTCATGTTCAGCAAAAAAGCTGGTTTATAATTAATAAATGAAATTTTTACAAGGTCGGTGAGAATATTGTCTGACTATATTCCTTACGAAAAAGTAGTTGATTATTTAGACATTAATGAAGGAGATATCCTTCTGGTTGGTTCTGACATAACCCTTTTGGGATTAAATGCTTATTATAATGGTGAACAATTTGAGCCAAACAAGTTTATAGACAGTATAATCAGGAAAATAGGTCAAAAAGGAACGTTACTGTTTCCAACTTATAACTGGGGATTTTGCAAAGGAGAAACTTTTGATTATAAAAACACCGTTTCTCGGACGGGCTCATTGAGCAATGCAGCTCTAAAGAGAAAAGATTTTGTACGAACAAAACATCCCATATATTCTTTTGCGGTATGGGGACGAGACAGTGATAAGCTGTATCACATGAATAATATCAGTTCTTTTGGGAAGGATTCTCCCTTTGCGTATATGAAGGAAAATGGTGCTAAAATGCTTATTATTGGGGTGTCATATCAAAACTCATTCACTTTTATGCATCATGTAGAGGAAATGGAAAAAGCACCGTATAGGTATTTAAAAAGTTTTACAAGTAAGTATATCGATGAAAAAGGAGAAGAGAGCATTAGAACTTATTCCATGTATGTGAGAAATCTTGAACTGGGAGTTGAAACTAAATTTGATTTGGAAAACGAAATGAAAGAAAGTGGTGCAGCAAAGCATTACACGATAAACAACGTAGAGATTATTAATGTGGATCTTAAAAAGGCTTATGAGGTAATAAAAGATGACATTATAAATAATGAAGGCAAGAAGTTGCACAAACGGGAAAGGGCGGCTGATGTTAAATGACCTCAACTGAAATGGATTATTCAAAAGTCGGGGAATATATGTATCAGTTATTAAAGGAATTGTTTCCAATATGCCGCAGTATAACCGGAGAAGGTGTGAGGGAAACATTAAGAATTATTCAAAAACATATCCCTATAAAAATACATGGAATACCATCGGGAACAAAGGTTTTTGATTGGGAGGTTCCTAAAGAGTGGAATATAAAAGACGCATATATTATGGATGAAGAAGGAAATAAAATAGTCGACTTTAAAAAGAACAATCTTCATGTTGTAGGATATTCAATACCGGTAGATAAAACTGTCAACTTGGAAGAACTTGAGTCTCACTTGTATTCAATAGAAGATCAGCCGGAGGCCATCCCGTACATAACTTCTTATTATAAGGAACGCTGGGGATTTTGCATATCGCACAATCAAAGAAAGAAATTAAAAGACGGTAATTATAGAGTTTATATTGACAGTAGCCTTAAAGATGGATATTTAAATTATGCCGAGTTGATTATTCCGGGAAGAACCAGTAAAGAAATATTTTTATCGACATATATTTGCCATCCTTCAATGGCAAATAATGAACTGTCAGGTCCTGTGCTTCTGACTTATTTGGCAAAGTGGATTATGAGTGAGCCGCGAAAATTTTCTTATCGGTTGGTTTTTATACCTGAAACAATAGGTTCGATTACTTATTTGAGCCAGAATTATAAAGAGATGAAAGAAAACATTATTGCCGGTTATAATTTAACATGCGTAGGAGATAACAGGGCATATTCTTTTATGCCATCCAGATATGGTAATACCTATGCTGACAAAGTGGCGTTGAATGTATTGAGATACAGTCAACCGGATTTTATACAATATTCATATCTGCAAAGAGGAAGTGATGAGCGTCAATACTGCAGTCCAGGTATAGATTTGCCTGTTGCCAGTATAATGAGAACTAAATATGGAGAGTATCCTGAATATCACACATCATTGGACAATTTAGATTTGGTTTCATCAGAAGGATTGCAGGGAAGTTTTGATATATATAAGGAATGCATAGAGTTGATAGAAAGAAATGAAAAATATAAGATTAAATGCTTAGGGGAACCTCAGCTTGGGAAGAGAGGATTATATCCTACATTAAGTACAAAGGATTCAGGTCGGATCGTAAGGGATATGATGAATTTTATTGCATATGCAGATGGTAAAAACGATTTGATTGATATAAGTAATATTATAGGAGTGCCGGCAAGAAGTTTGTATCCTATTATAGAGAAACTTGAAGGTAGTGGATTGTTGACTAAAGAAGCAGTAGAAGTGATGTAATATACAGATTATTAAGAAAAAAAGTGTATTAACAAATAAAGTGGCAGGGAGGTACATTTTATGTCACCTTATAGCACAAAAAACAATAGTAGTGATAAAGAGAAATGTATACGTAGTGAGTTTTACAATTTATTTAAGAATAGTCCTATACCGGAAAATGAATTGCTTTCAAATCTGGGCCTTTACACCAACAGGCAAACCTTATCAAGAATACTTTTTATGAATGAGATTTATAAAAAAATAATTAATGTTCATGGAGTTGTTATGGAGTTTGGGGTAAGATGGGGACAGAACCTTGCATTATTTGAGAATTTCAGAGGTATGTACGAGCCGTTTAATTACAACAGAAAGATTATAGGATTTGATACCTTTAACGGTTTCCCATCGGTTACATGCATAGACAAAGGACTTAAAAAGGGTGATTATGGTGTATTTGAAAACTATGAGGAATATCTTGCGAAGGTGCTGGATTATCATGAGTCAGAAAGCCCAATTTCACACATGAAAAAGTATGAATTGATTAAAGGAGATGCAACTGTAACCTTAAAAGAGTATTTAAAGAACAATCCCCATACTGTAATTGCATTGGCTTATTTTGATTTTGATATTTATGAGCCAACCAAGGAGTGTTTGAAATTAATAAAAGATCATATTACAAAAGGAACTATAATAGGATTTGACGAACTAAACACAAGTGATTTTCCGGGAGAGACTGTAGCCCTTAAAGAAGTTTTAGGTCTGAGCTCTTACAGAATACAAAGGCTGCCGATAAGCCCATTACAATCTTATATTGAAATTGATTAGAAAGATAATATGTAGAGGTGATTTATGAAGAACAAAAGAATTAAAATTGGGAATCGGGAAATCGGTGAGGGATGTCCCTGTTACATTATTGCAGAAATGTCTGCGAATCATGCAGGAGATTTGAACAGAGCAGTAGAAATAATACATGCAGCAAAAGAAGCCGGTGCTGATTGCATAAAAATACAGACTTATACGCCGGATACTATGACTATAAATTCTGATAAAAAGTACTTTCATATAGATGACGGCACTTGGAAAGGCGAAAATTTGTACGGTTTGTATCAGAAGGCCAATACCCCCTGGGAATGGCATGGATGGCTCAAAGAAGAAGCTGAAAAAACAGGAATTCATTTTTTTTCAACTCCTTTTGACAAATCGGCTGTGGATTTTTTGGAGGAACTGGGGGTTGAGTTTTATAAAATAGCATCTTTTGAGATTGTAGACATTCCCCTGATAAAATATATTGCGTCAAAGAAAAAACCTATTATTATGTCAACAGGTATGGCAACTTTGGGAGAAATTGAGGAGGCTGTGGAAACCATTAAGGCACAGGGAAATAACCAATTCTGTCTTATGAAGTGTTCCAGTGCCTATCCGGCGGTACCGGAACAGATGAATTTAAAAACCATATCTCATCTGAAGAACACATTTAATGTTCCGGTAGGTTTGTCAGATCATTCTTTAGGTTCGGTGTCTGCAGTTGTGGCAGTTGCCATGGGAGCAAGCATTATTGAAAAACATTTTTGCTTGAGCAGAGAAATTAAAAGTCCCGATTCTACTTTTTCCATGGAACCGGACGAGTTCAAAAGAATGGTTGAAGATATAAGGGCTGCGGAAAAATCAATAGGGAAAGTAAGTTACAGTATTTCAGAAAATGAAGCTGTCAGCCGCAGCCACAGAAGATCGATTTTTGTTGTGAAGGATATAAAAAGGGGGGAAGCATTTACAGAGGAAAACATAAAAGTAATAAGACCTGCAGATGGTTTGGAGCCGAAATACTATGAACAGGTTTTAAACAGGAAGGCGTCAGAGAATATTGAAAGGGGGACACCGCTGAAGTGGACAATGATAAGCTGAAAGACGGGTATGTAAGTTTTATAAATATTCTTGAGCTTGACGATATATATATTAAAAATTTGCGAGACTGGCGCAATCAGGATTTTGTAAGACAAAGAATGTTAAACCAGGAGATTATTACGGAAGAGGAACATGCCGGATTTATTGAGCATCTGAAGAATAATAAAGAAAAAAGATATTACATAAGCTTTTTGGGAAGCAGGCCTTTTGGTGTATTGTGTTATGATTTCGATAAAAAAAATAATAATCTTGAATTCGGTTATTACCTGATTGAGCAAGATCTTATAAATAGCGGACTCGGAATAGTTATGGAGTATTCGTTGTTAAATCATGCGTTTTATGACTTAAAGGTAAATAAAGTGTTTTGCAGGACGCTTGCGAGCAATGAAAAGGTTGTGAGTTTGCATACGAAATTTGGTTTTGTGACGGAAGGAATATTGAAACAGCATGTAAAAACAATTGGGGGTTATGATGATATAACTTTACAGGCTATAACTGAAAGCATGTGGGCGCAAAAAAAGGAAAAGATTGAGAAGTATATTAGGGTAATAGTGGACATTGACAGAATTGGTCCTATAAACAGGGAGGGTTGATTTGAATGGAAAAACTGATTGAATTGATGGCCGATGTATTAAATCTTGATAAAGAGAGTATAAGTCTTGAAACTACAAGAGAAAACATTCCTGCATGGGATTCACTAAATCACATCAGATTGGTGGCTGAGGTTGAAGAACAGCTAAACATAAAAATTCCTTTTGAAAAAGTACCGGATATAAAAAAAGTTGGTGATTTTCTAAATTATATTAAGGAGTGATTGCTTTGAGACTGTCAGTGCTTTCTAACATAAATCTGGATTCTCTTGTCGGCAGGTTATCAAAGCTCAATGATGTATACAAAACCGAAGGGTACGGAACGTGGGTACAGGAGATAATCAACCCTAATTCCGGGTTGTATTCTTTTGGACCGCAGGCGGTTTTTATTATTATTGACGGAGAAGAAATGTTCAAAGGTCAAAGTAGAAATAGCAGCACAATTGATATGAATATAAATTATATTGAAGAAACAGTAAAAAACAATCCTGATATAACCTTCTTTGTAAGTAATATCGATTTATGGACAAGAAAGATTGATAGTGCAAAGGCCGGCTCAAAGGAAAGAGGGCTTGAATTCCTGTGGGAAGATGGCCTTTTTTTGCTAAGCAGGAAATATAGAAATCTATATGTTTTTGATTTGAAAAGCATTGTGGAGGATATAGGAAGAGAACAGTTTTACTCTAAGAAGTTATGGTATTTAGGCGGAATAAAGTTCTCGATGAAGGCAGAAAAAGTGTTGGAGCAGTATATAAACAGATGTGTTGATTCTGTTAAAGGCAAAAGGAAAAAGTGTATGGTCTTAGACCTAGATAACACCTTGTGGGGTGGTGTTGTAGGGGAAGTTGGTATGGAAGGAATAGAACTATCGGATTATAAGGAAGGAGCCAGATATAAGGATTTTCAAAAAAAGCTGAAAGAAATAAAAGATTTAGGAATAATACTTGCTGTGGTGTCTAAAAACAATTTTGATGATGCGATAAAGGTTATAAGAGAACATAAACACATGGTACTGAAGGAGGAAGATTTTGTTGCACTAAAAATAAACTGGGATTTGAAATCTCAAAACATAAGGGATTTATCCGAAGAGCTCAATATTGGTCTTGATTCCATTGTATTTATTGACGATAATCCGGTGGAAAGGGAAAGCGTAAAAAGAGAACTGCCTGAGGTAACGGTTCCTGGTTTTCCGCAAGATACTTCGGAGCTTTTGAATTTTGCGGTTGAACTTTATCATAATTATTTTTATACATTAGATATAACGGATGAAGATACGGTGAAAACCGAAATATATCGTCAGAACATGAAGCGAAGGGATGCACAAAAATCCAGTGCTTCTTATGAAGACTTTTTAAAATCTTTAGAAACCAAGATCGAGATTCGTAGGATAAGTGCAGAAAATGTTCAAAGAGCTGCTCAACTTACGCAAAAAACTAATCAATTCAACTTGACTACAAAGAGATATAGTGAACAGGAACTCTTGGCTTTGATAGATGAGGAGGGGTTTGAAGGATTTGTAGCTTATGTCAGTGATAGATTTGGCGATAACGGCATGGTCAGTGTTGTAATAACAAAACGTAAGACCGACACTGAAATTGAATTGGATACGTTTTTGCTAAGCTGCAGGGTTATGGGCAGGTTTATCGAAGAGCAGATAATAGGTTTTATTGAAGATTTATATAAAAAGTCGGGATATAAAAGGTTGGTTACATACTATAAACCCACGGAAAAAAATGCTCCGGTAAAGGATTTTTTTGAAAGATTGGGCTATTCGGTTTTAGATGTGGATTCAGCAGGCAACAAAAAATACATTCTGGATCTGGAAAAATCAAGCATAGACTCCAGAAAGAAATTCGGGGAGTTGATGATATTATGAGGATACACCATCTTGGTTATGCAGTTAAAAGTATGGATGTTTCCATTGAGGAATTTGTAAAATTGGGATATGAGAGAGTAGGAGAAACCGTAGCTGATGAAGCAAGAGGGGTTATGATTCAGTTTATGAATCTTGGGAATTACTGTATAGAGTTGGTTGCACCGATGAATGCCGCTTCTTCAATAAACGGCATTATTACCAAATTGGGCAATACTCCGTATCATATATGCTATAGTGTTGATAATATAGATGAAGCGGTTGAGAGACTGAAAAATGAAGGCTATGTTTTGATGGAGAAACCCTCCTGTGCGATTGCTATTGATTCCAATAAGGTTGCATTTCTTTATAACAAGCATATGGGAATAATTGAACTGGTAGAAGAAAACGAACATGTTTAATGAGAATAACATATGTGAGAGGTTAGTATGCTGAATATAGGAATTAGAGCTGACGGCAGTACCAATATCGGCATGGGTCATATAATGCGTTGCCTGTCACTGGCCAAGGGATTTAGAGATGCCGGTGCCAAAGTATATTTTATGAGCCGGTATGAACAGGGAACAGCAAGAATACGGCAGGATGGGTTTGAAGTTATCGAAATGCCATACCGAAAGAGCGAAAATCCAAAAGGCTTTTCCTATGGAGATATTTCCGAGCTAAAAGAGGATGCACAGCAGATAATAGCCGGTATTAAGGCATTTAACTTGGATGTGTTAATCGTTGACTCTTACAATGTAACCGAAGAGTTTTTTTTAGAGTTGAAGACCCATGTAAAAAAACTTTGCTACATTGATGATGTGAATAAATTCCCATATCCTGTGGATGTTTTGATAAATGGAAATATTACCGGAACGACCTTAAATTATATCAGATACAGCAATGACCAGCTTATGCTTTTAGGCTTGAAATACAATCTTATAAGGGATGAATTCAGAGGCTTGCCTGAGAGAATAATAAACAGGGAAGTAAAAGAAATAATGATAACAACGGGGGGCTCCGATCCCTTTAATCTAAGCCTAATACTGGCTAACATAATTCTGTCGGATGAAGGATTTAAAGGTATAAGGCTTAATATAGTTGTCGGAAGCGGGTTTACCGATGTCGATAATCTTAGAAAACTGTGCAAAATCAATAAAAACGTAGTTCTGTATGAGAATGTATCGAGGATCTCTGAAATAATGCTCAGGTCAGATATGGCCTTATCGGCCGGAGGAAGTACATTGTATGAGCTTTGTGCCTGCGGGACACCTACCTTGGGGATTGTGATTGCCGACAATCAGAGGGAAGTAGTGGATATGTTGGCTTCTGAAGGCTACATTACCAGTCTTGGATGGTACAGCGAACTTTCAGACCGTAAAGTATTGGATAGTTTAAAGCTTTTGTGTAAAGATTATGACAGGAGGGTATCCGTTAGCAGAAAGATGCAAAAACTGGTTGACGGAGAAGGAGTAAGGCGTGTAGTTGAAGAAATAATGAGAACAGGGAGAAACACAAATGGACAGAATTAATAATGCAAAGTTTATTCCTTACGGACGGCAGTGGATTGATGAGGATGACATTAACGCTGTCATTGAAGTATTAAAAGGCGATTATTTAACCACCGGACCGAAAATCAGGGAATTTGAAGAGAAGTTGGCACAGTACACCGGTGCAAAATATGCTGTTGCAATTTCAAACGGTACTGCGGCACTTCATGCTGCTTGTTTTGCAACCGGAATAAAAGAGGGGGATGAGGTAATTACAACCCCTATTACCTTTGCTGCTTCAGCCAACTGTGTGCTGTATATGGGGGCAAAGCCCGTATTTGCCGATATAAATCCTGAGACTTACAATATTGATCCGGACGAAATAAGGTCTAAGATAACTGAAAGAACCAAGGCTATTATTCCGGTTCACTTTACCGGTCAGCCTTGTGATATGGATGAAATACAAAAAATTGCACAAGAATATAATCTTACAATAATTGAAGACGGAGCCCATGCTCTTGGAGCAGAATATAACGGGAGAAAAATCGGGAGCATAGGAGATATGACCACTTTTAGTTTTCACCCGGTGAAAAATATCACAACCGGTGAAGGTGGAGCAATTACAACAAATAATGACGAGTTATATAAGAAACTTGTACTTTTCAGGACCCATGGTATAACAAGGGACAAGGATATTTTATTAAAAGATAAAGGTCCGTGGTATTATGAGCAGCAACATTTAGGCTATAATTACAGGATTACGGATATTCAGGCTGCACTGGGTATCAGCCAGTTGGACAAGCTGGAAAGGTTTCTTGCCGTAAGAAGAGATTATGTCAGAAAATATAATGAAGCTTTCAGTGCGGTAGAGGAGGTAGAAACACCCTATCAACTCGAAAACACAAATTCCGCATGGCATTTATACATTATAAAGCTCAAATTGGAAAGACTGAATTGTGGAAGGAGACAGTTGTTCGAAGAGTTCATCGAAAGAGGAATAGGAGTAAATGTCCACTATATTCCGGTATATTACCATCCTTATTACAGGCAGTTGGGCTACAATAAAGGCTTATGCCCGAGAGCGGAAGAGCTTTATGAAAGCATAATAACCCTTCCGTTGTTTCCTAAAATGGAAAAAGAAGATGTTGAGTACGTAATTTCAAATGTGAAAGAGGTAATTCAAAACCATGCAATATAGAGAGGATGATGTGATTTGAATATACTGGTTACAGGCGGTGCAGGATTTATCGGCCGTTGGGTGGTTAAGAGGCTTTTGGATGACGGCCACAGGGTTTGGGTTTTAGATGACCTTTCAAACGGCCGGGTGTCAAATTTAGAAGAGTTTTTTGACAACCCCAACTTTGTTGAATTTATTGAGGGTGATATAAAAGACATTTGTGCTCTTGAGAGGCTTTTCGAAAACAAATTTGATATTTGCTATCATTTGGCGGCTAGTATTAATGTGCAGGACAGTATTGATGATCCTGGAACGACATTTCAAAATGATACGGTAGGAACCTTTAATGTGTTGGAGCAATGCAGAAAACACAATACCAAAATTGTATTCATGAGCACCTGTATGGTTTATGACAGGGCAACCGATGAAAACGGGATAACCGAAGAACATCCTGTAAAGCCGGCTTCTCCTTATGCTGGCAGCAAAATTGCAGGGGAGAATATGGTGCTTTCCTACTGGTATGCCTATAAGCTGCCGGCAGTGGTTATACGACCCTTCAACACTTATGGCCCCATGCAAAAGTCCAGCGGTGAAGGTGGTGTTGTAGCGATTTTTATTAAGAGAAACCTTGAAGGACTTTCTCTCAATATTTACGGTGATGGCTTCCAGACCCGGGATTTGCTTTATGTTGAGGACTGTGCGGATTTTGTTGTAAAAGCCGGTTATTCTGACAGGGTAAACGGCGAAATAGTCAATGCGGGGCTTGGAAGGGATATAACCATAAATGACCTGGCACTTTTGATAGCTCAAGATAAGAGTAAAATAAAGCATGTTCCTCATATACATCCTCAAAGCGAGATACCGAAGCTTTTATGTAATTATCGAAAAGCAAAGGAACTTTTAGGATGGTCGCCGAAGACGAATTTAGAAGAGGGAATAATTAAGACAACCGAGTGGATAAAAGAGCAGATGGAGCTTGAAACCGCAGGGTGTTGCGGAGGCAAAGCTCTAAGTATGAGGTAATTAAGTATGAGGTAATAAATAAAAGGATGTGGGAAACCTGCCAAATGACAGATACCACATCCTTTAAAAATTTTTATGGTGTATCCTTTATTTCAATATACCATTCACTATAATTTTCCCATTTGGTACCCTTTTCTATTTTCTGTGAGTTTTCATTATCGAACCTTGAAAAATACAGTTTATTGCCATACTCATTCAAATCCCAATAAAATGTTTTTAACTCGTTTTTAAAATTATCAACCATTTCACTGTCCCTAATTGAAGTGATAAATTTGTAAGAAGGCTTGGCATCACCCCATACCTCAACCGTTGTTGCTGCCTCTTTCCCTAAAAAATTCGGAATGTCGTTTGTTGAAAGAGTTTCACCTACCGGAGGAGTGGTATAAATATTCCCGGACTCTTTAAATAAAGCATATCTTCCGTAATTTTTCGATGTAGGAAGCATGCACACATAAGAAGTTCCCATGAAAATATCCGATGTAAATTCAAAATTTGTTTTAAGAGTTATTTTATTCGGAGAAATCAAGTATGTGCGTTTTACGTTGGCATATTTACTTTCGGAAGTTTCATCAAAATTCAAATCGGTTTCTTCTTCGATTTGCAATTTTTGAAGCCTTATCAGTTTGCCTTTCTCCAAATTTATTTCAGAATTATCCGTAGGGTTAATCAGTTTTAATGATTTTAATTTTTCCAATCCGTGATTGCCACCGGAAAAGACATAATTATTTTCCAAGCTTTTTCTAACACGGAAAACATATTCCCAATCCGAACCGCCCCCAACCATTAAGTTCTGAGAGCTGGAAGGTATAAAACCGTCAGTGGAAACGAACCAGCCTTCAATATTCCATGTTCCCCATTCCTTTTTATTAAATTGTGTGATTAAAAGGCTTTTATCCGGCAACAAACTATATAGCTGAATTACACCTTCACCGGGACTGGTCAGTATCATCTCATTATCTTTTAGAGAAGGTCTGGTAGCAGCAGCTATGAGACTTTTTGTATTATTTATTGCACTTTTTACAAAGGATTTGGTTGCTTTACCCAGCTGCGTGTTTTTTAGCGGTGTCTTAACTAAAACAACTACAGTCAATAAAGAAAAGACCAGTAAAGCAGTAATAACAATCATTATTTTCATAAATAACTTTTTGAGCAATTTAACACCTTCTCCGTATGAGTAACATGCTTTAGTAAATTCCGAGAGCATTATTTGCTCTAAAAAGACAGATACTTTTTACATTATAACACAAAATTTATATAATATAATTTCATATAGTATTAAAGTAAAAAATAGGCTCAACATCGAATGTTGACCGTAGTATGTAACAGTCCACTACAACATTTGATATTTATTCCATCGAAGGAAGCTGTAGTATCGGAGAAAACTGTTTTATTGAGGGAGGCGGTTACGGAACTGCTATTGGTATTGTATAATAGAATACGGATTTTTATGTTAATGCCATATTTGTTCCGATGATCATTTTTAAAGTTGACAGGCTGATTTACTTATTATAATATTATTTCAAAAGTATGCTAAAGTTTGGAATAATTATATACAATTTTAAAGAGGTTACCTATGTCAAAAATAGCAAGTATACTGATAAAAATAAAAAACGTTTATTTACTGTTTTTTGCATTAATACTGTTATATTTATCAATAATAAACATTCAAAAAATAGAGTATAAAGTATACTATATTGCAGGTATAGTCTATGTTATCGGTTTGCTTTTTTTGTTTATCTTGGCTGACAAAGTAAATAATAAGGCTTTTTTCCTTATTGGTATAATCTTAATTTCATTTTTGTTAAGAATGATTTGGATACTTATAGCAAACACAAGGCCTGTGTCGGATTTTTATCTTGTAAATCGTGCCGCAAAGCTCATTTTAGAAGGTAGTTTTTCAGAACTTAAACAAATTGAATATTTTAATATGTGGGTTTATCAACTAGGATTTTCTGTTTATTGTGCAATTTTATATTCTGTTTTTTCCGCCAATATTTTTATTGTGAAATTGTTCAATGTATTTTTCTCAACGGGAAGTGTGCTGTTGGTATATTTTATTGCCCGAAAAGCCTTTGATGAGAAAACAGCCCGGATTTCCGCCCTGCTTTACTGCATATATATACAATCGGTTATTTTTAATTCTATGCTAACAAATCAAGTGATATCAATGTTTTTCATATACCTTGGTTTGACTGTAATTTTATATAAACCTACTATACCGGGTTACATTCTATCCGGTATCTCTATGGCAGTGGGACACATTATGAGACCCGAAGGAAATTTTGTACTGTGCATAGTTGTATTTGCTATACTGATATACGGTGTTTTTGATATTTTAAAGGATAAGAATTCCCTTAAAGATATAAAAATAAAGAGCTTAGTTCCCATATTATCCAAAACGGCAATACTTATAATATGTTTTAATGTATTTGTCCAATTATTCGGGTATTCTTTGAGAGCAGTGGGAATAACCGATTATGAATATAAAAACCGAAATGTATACTGGAAATTTGTTGTGGGATTGAATCCGTCAACAAACGGAGGTTATTCATATGAAGACGAAAAAATCCTGAATCAATATCCGATAGGGGAGTCCCTTTACGAAAAGGAAATGGAGCTGATAAAAGAGAGGATTAGTAACAGAAAACAGTTGATCCGATTAATGCATAGGAAATTTGAATTAATGTGGTCAAATAATGATTATTCCATTAATTTTATATCTCCGGGTACTAATCTTAATAAAAAGATGATAAATTACATGGTGAAATTTGAAAAAATTCAATACACCCTAATTATGATAATGTCCTTTTTGGCAATTTTATTTATCTTAATAGATAGGAATAAATACGATTTATCTATTTGTATATTAATTTTGCTCATATCTTCAAACTGGCTTATATATCTTATTATAGAAATCCAAACAAGATACAGGTACTTTATAATGCCTGCTTTCTTTATCTTGGCTGGATTCGGTTTCAAGAGAATTATATGCCGGGCTACGCATCTCAAAGTCAGGTTCTAATGAAAAACTGAAAACTATAAAATTTTTATAAAAAATATTACTAAAATAAATGACAAATCATATGCTATACTGTATTATATTATTGTGTTAAACATAATCTGCATTTTTTAGAATTTGAGTTCGACAGACAAATACTGACAATTCCTCAGAATTCTAAAATGAAATGTAAGTTTCTTTAAATGTTTAAGCATGTAAATGGGGGTATAATGATGAAAAAATGTCCGAGCTGCAACTCTTATAATGATGAATTAAATGCTATTTGCGAATATTGCGGGGAAAGATTTCCGGATTTTCTGAATGAGAATTCTTTTGACGAAAATAACCGTCGAAATAACAATCAAGGTTACTATAACGACTTCGGACAAAACACCTATAATAATCGAGAAAGCTTTGACATGAGTAACTATCGCACAACCGAGGAAGACAAAGCCGGTGTTGAAGCCTTGGTATTCGGTATATTATCGTTCTTCTGTTGTCCATTGGTTTTTGGTCCTTTGGCAATTTCACGGGGTAATGAGTCAAGAAGCGCCATGGGAACAGCAGGAAAGATATTGGGTATAGTAGGCATCTGCATATGGGCGCTGGGATTTTTGGGAAGAATGTTTCTTGGGTTATTTAATTAGAATAATACTCAACTGAACATGCAAAGTAAGGAGATTCAATGAACCTGAGTTATAGTTATCGATAATAGGTACATATAAAAATTGCCTGGCAAAAAGTAAACTGGCTTATAAATAAATATAAATATTCGAAGAGACGGTAATGAGGCCATGAAGATTAATACTGGAATAATTGAAAATAATAGAAACGACAGATCTGGAGAGATTAATACTGAAGGTCAGAATCTTAACACAAGAAACAGAGGAGATTTGTGGGTAATTATATATCTGGCTTCTATACTGTTATGCTCTTTTATTTTGGTTGTCCGGGATGATTACACTTATTTATCTGTGTTCGGATTGGACTACCAGATCTCGTTTATATGTCCGTTTAAGTTTGTTACAAGACATGACTGCCCCTTTTGCGGCATGACAAGGTGTTTTGTTTCTTTAAGCCACCTTGATTTTGCAAGTGCCATAAGGTATAATGCGGCCGGCATTTTGGCATATGTATTGTGTATTTTGGAAATAATATTTAGAGCGGTAAAGATTGTATCCCAAAACTGCGGGCGTATTATTAAGCCGATGGAATATATGAGAAAAGCTTTATTTGTATTGATGCTTGCTGTTGCGATGGTGGACTGGATTATAACTTTCTAAATTTAATAATATCAGATTAAAAAATAAATTTTTGGGAGTAATCCTTGGTTTTCTGCGGATAACGAATTCTACGGCAAAGCAATTTACTTGATGGATATCAAATATTGTTTTGCTGTTTTTTTGTAGAATAAAATAAAGATACGTGGTATAATAAATGGTCGTAAATTTATTAATGATGGACTAAGAGGTGTGTTATGTTTGAAAAATTTGAGGCTGCGGTAAACAGATATGATGAAATAAATCATAAGCTAAGTGATCCGTCGGTAATTGCAAATCAGGACGAGTACCGGAGGCTTATGAAGGAACACGCAGACTTGGAAGAGCTTGTTACTAAGTATGGTGAATATAAAAAGGTAAGTCAGGAAATTTCCGATGCCAAGGAGATGCTGAAGGAAAAGCTTGACAAAGAGTTTTATGAGATGGTTGAAGCGGAGCTTAAAGAGGCGCAGGAAAAACTTGAGATTATTAAAAAGGAAATGAAAATACTTCTTATTCCCAAAGACCCCAATGATGAAAAAAACGTAATTGTTGAAATAAGGGGAGGAGCCGGGGGAGAAGAGGCTGCCCTTTTTGCAGGGGACCTTTTTAGAATGTACACCCGTTATGCCGAAAGAAAGGGATGGAAGACAGAGATGCTTGATTCCAACCCCACAGAGATAGGTGGTTTTAAGGAGGTTGTGTTTTCCATTGAAGGCAGCGGTGCTTACAGCAGGCTGAAGTTTGAGAGCGGTGTTCACAGAGTGCAGCGAATTCCGGTTACGGAAGCCGGAGGAAGGATACATACTTCTACGGTTACAGTAGCAGTTTTGCCGGAGGTTGAAGAGGTTGATGTGGAAATTAACCCCAATGATTTGAGAATAGATACCTTTAGGGCATCCGGAGCAGGAGGACAGCATATTAACAAGACCGATTCAGCAATAAGAATAACTCACTTGCCCACCGGGCTGGTGGTAACCTGTCAGGACCAGAGATCACAGCATAAAAACAGGGACAAGGCAATGGCAATTTTGAGATCAAAGTTGTATGAGATAGCGCAGAATGAAAAAAACAATGAGATAGCCCAGGAAAGAAAAAGCCAGGTCGGTACCGGTGACAGAAGTGAGAGAATAAGAACCTACAATTATCCCCAGGGCAGGGTAACGGACCACAGGATAGGACTTACCCTTTATAAAATAGATGATATACTTGACGGTGATATCGATGAAATAGTGGATGCACTGATAACTACCGAACAGGCCGAAAAACTTGCCGCTGGTGGGGATTATGAAGATTGACGGATACTATAAATGTTAATAATATGTCCCCGGTATGAATACAATTTAGTAATAGCTAGAATAATTATAACCGGGGGCGAACATGTATAATTTACTTAAGGTTACATTGATAGGCCTTATCTCCGGTATTTTGGGAACAAGTATCGGAGGATTGACGGCTTTTTTTGTTAAAGGTATCAATAAACGTTTGTTAAGCTTTACACTTGAATTTGCAGCCGGCCTAATGACATCGGTTGTGTGTTTTGAATTGATTCCCGAAGCCTTTAGTTACGGGGGAACGGTTATGACCTTTGCCGGTGTGTTTGCCGGTGTAATGACGATAATGACGGTTGAAGAGTTTATAAGAAGGTTTGAAGCTCTAAAGCCACAGAATGAAAAATCGGGTCTATTAAAGGCCGGAATATTAATGGCAATAGGGATTTCGCTTCACAATTTTCCGGAAGGCTTTGCGGTAGGCTCCGGTTTTGGAGCTTCATTGAGCCTTGGAATTATGATAACTACTGTTATTATAATCCATGACATTCCCGAAGGAATTGCCATGGCGGTTCCTATGCGAGCAGGAGGCTTCAGCGGGTCCAAGGCATTTTTGATTACGGTAATGTCCGGGTTGCCCATGGGTATTGGTGCTCTTTTGGGGGCTGTCCTGGGTGGAATTTCCCGGGGGTTTATCGGTGCGTGCCTGGGGTTTGCTGCAGGTGCGATGCTTTATGTGGTATATGGAGAACTGGTGACTGAATCCAAAAAATTATATTTGGGTAGACTGCCTTCTTTGGGGAATGTAATGGGCATTATTTGTGGTATAATAGTTACATTATTAAATTGATGCCAATAGATAATGTTAGGAAGTAATAAAATGAAGACCGAAATACTGAAGATGGAATTAAACGATGTTGACAAAGAGAAGCTGAGGTTTGCCGCAGAGGTTTTGCGAGGCGGCGGGCTTGTGGCTTTTCCTACTGAGACGGTTTATGGTTTGGGAGCGGATGCTCTCAACGAAAATGCCGTTAAAAAGATATTTGAAGCCAAGGGAAGACCGTCGGACAACCCTCTGATAGTACATATAACGGGAAAGGAATGGGCCGATAGCTTAACGGCATCTGTTCCGCCGGCGGCTGAGATTTTGATGGACAGGTTCTGGCCCGGGCCTCTCACATTAGTGCTTCAAAAGTCAGACAAGGTACCCGGTGCGATTACAGCCGGACTTTCAACTGTGGGATTAAGGGCACCGGCTCATCCTGTGGCTCTTGCCCTGATAAGGGAGGCAGGTATTCCCATAGCCGCTCCCAGTGCCAATATATCGGGAAGGCCAAGCCCCACTACGCCAAAGCATGTTATAGATGACCTTTACGGCAAGGTGGATGTTATAATTGACGGGGGATGTTCCAAGGTTGGAGTTGAATCTACGGTTTTGGATGTTACTGTAACTCCTCCCATGATATTAAGACCCGGAGGAGTCTCTTATGAACAGCTTTTAGATGTTTTGGGAGATGTAGCGATAGACCCTTCGCTTTTAAAAAAGAGTTCGGAAAATTTTGTGCCGAAGGCACCGGGAATGAAATATAAGCACTATTCTCCCAAAGCAGATGTAATTGTAGTTGAGGGGGAGACTGAAAAGGTTGTCCGAAAGATAAACAGCCTTATTGAGGAGTATAAGAAAAGCAATACTTCTGTGGGGGTGCTCTCAACAGATCAGACAAAGATGCTTTATGGAGATGTACCGGTAATTTCTTTAGGGGACCGGCTAAAGCCTGAAACCATTGCAGCGAATCTGTTTAAGGCATTTAGGGATTTTGACGATATTGGTATAGAGGTAATACTTGCAGAAGCCATTAATAATCAAGGCATTGGACTGGCAGTTATGAATAGAATGAAAAAGGCCGCCGGCTATAATATAATCAAGGTATAATGAAGTGAAAGGAATGAAGGTATTAACATGAGAAAAATCCTTTTTGTATGTACCGGAAATACATGCAGAAGCAGTATGGCTGAAGGATTGTTTAATCATATTGCGAAAAACGGGGTCGACGGTATGGAAGATTATACGGCTCTCTCTGCCGGAATATTTGCTTTTGAAGGTGATGGCGCCAACCCTAAGGCGATAAAGGTTTTAAAAGAGGGTTATGGGATCGATATCTCTTCCCATAGGGCCAGGAGAATAAAAAAATCCGATGTTGAAGATGCCCATATAATACTTACAATGACAAAAGACCATAAAAACACCCTGGTCGGAATATTTCCCGAAGCCAAGGATAAAACCTGGACATTGAAGGAGTATGCTTCCGGGAAAAAATCGGGAGAAAACACGCAGGATAGCTTTGAATGGGATATTCCCGATCCCTACGGTATGCCGGAAGAGGTATATGAAAGATGTGCCCTGACATTGAAGGAGGCAATTGACAGGCTTATATTGAGGTTAAAAGAGGAAAAAAGTTTATAGCTGTTTTGAAGAGGCTTGGTGGTTTTATTTGCTCTAAACTTTTTTTGACATAAAGATCTTATTACTATAAAATATATTGTTGGAGGATAGTATGAAAATTGGTATTGGAAGTGACCATGGCGGTTACAATTTAAAATCAAAATTAATAAGCTACCTTAAAGAAAACAATTATGAGGTTTTGGACTTCGGGACTTTCGGTACCGAATCCGTGGATTATCCGGATTACGGGCTTAAGGTTGCTGAGGCTGTTAAGAATGGAGAATGCGACAGGGGTATTGTAATATGCGGTACCGGCCTTGGTATATCAATTTCGGCAAACAAGGTTCCGGGAATAAGGGCAGCTGTGTGTACCAACAGTTATATGGCAAGGATGAGCAGGGAACACAACGATGCAAACGTATTGGCGCTTGGCGAGCGGGTTGTGGGATTGGATCTTGCCATAGATATTGTTGATGCATGGCTCAAGGCAGAGTTTCAGGGAGGAAGGCATGAAGCAAGAGTAGGTAAGATTAGTGAAATAGAGAAAAAATACAACAAATAGGAGAGATATAATCTATGGATAATGTTTTTGTTATGGATCATCCGCTAATCCAGCATAAGTTATCACTTTTGAGGGATAAAAACACCCAGACAAAGGAGTTCCGTGAATTGGTATCCGAGATATCAATGTTGATGGGTTATGAAGTAACCAGAAATATGTCTCTTAAGGAGGTTGAAATTGAAACTCCTGTCGGTGTTGCCAGGACAAAGGTTTTGTCCGGCAAAAAGATGGGAATCGTACCTATTCTTAGGGCTGGCTTGGGCATGGTCGATGGAATGCTTAAATTGCTGCCTATGGCGAGAGTTGGACATATAGGTCTTTATAGGAACCCGGATACTCTTGAGCCGGTGAATTACTATTGCAAGCTTCCTTTTGATGTTGCAGAGAGGGATATTGTGGTATTGGATCCCATGCTTGCAACGGGGGGATCGGCATCTGCTGCCATAAGCTATCTTAAGGAAAAAGGCGTGGCTCATATCAAGCTGATGTGCCTTATAGCTTCGAAGGACGGGATAAAGAAAATAAACGAGGATCATCCGGATGTATCTATCTATTGTGCTGCAGTGGATGAGAAACTGGACAGCCACGGATATATACTTCCAGGATTGGGAGATGCGGGAGACAGGCTTTTTGGAACCAAATGATACTAAGTGTATAGTTGGAGGGGGAAAGCTTATGAGACCATCCTGGGATGAGTATTTCATGGAGATAGTTGAACTGATCAAAACCAGATCCACTTGTCTGAGGCGGCAGGTAGGCGCACTCATTGTCAAAGATAAGAGGATTCTTTCAACGGGTTACAACGGAGCTCCGGTAGGCTGTAAACATTGCAGCGAAATCGGTTGCCTGAGGGAAGAACTCAAGGTACCATCCGGTCAGAGGCATGAGCTTTGCAGGGCAATACATGCTGAGCAAAATGCAATAGTTCAGGCGGCATACTCTGGTACCAGCGTTAACGGAGGTACGCTGTATGTGACAAATCAGCCCTGCGTATTGTGTTCCAAGATGATCATTAATGCCGGTATAAAAAAGATTGTGTTTAAGGGCGATTATCCCGATGAGCTGGCCATGGAGATGTTAAAAGAGGCCGGAATAAGAGTTATAAAATTTGAGCCTGACAATAAATTTTAATATAAACTTAAATTTAGTTTAATACTATGGAATGATATAATTAAACAGAGGGTACATAAAAGGGACAGAAGGAAATGCACTTAATGGAAAGGAGATACTAAAGACAAATATTATTTACAAAAGATTAAAGCGATTATAAAAGGAGAAGGTGTTGGTCGTGTTTTATGAATATATAATATCCTTTGTTCTGGCGTTTATAGTAGCATTTTCTTTTACACCGATAGCAAAGAAAATTTCTTTCAGTGTAGGAGCTATTGATGTGCCAAAGGACTCAAGAAGGATGCATAACAGGCCCATCGCAAGACTCGGAGGTCTGGCTATATTTGCAGGATTTATTGTATCTCTGACATTCGGCATAACTTGTACATATCTTAATATTTCGGGAATTGTTCCCGACAGGCAGCTTTTGGGGCTTCTTGCGGGGGCAGTTATAATAGTCGGCGTGGGTATTGTTGACGATATTAAGCAGTTGGGACCTAAAATAAAGCTACTGATTCAGATAATTGCAGCTTTAACAACAGTACTTATTTCCGGAACCAGGATAGTGAATATTACCAATCCTTTTGTAGAGAGCGGTACCACCCAGTTTAGCGATTTTGTATCCTATCCTTTGACGATAATTTGGATAGTCGGTGTTACCAATGCAATTAATTTGATTGACGGTCTGGACGGCCTTGCCGCCGGCGTATCGTCCATTTCTTATCTTTCATTGTTTTTTGTTTCGCTGATAACGGGTGATGCAGACAGTGCGATAATTACTGTAATTCTTGCCGGCTCTGCCCTGGGATTTTTGCCGTATAATTTCAATCCGGCTAAAATATTTATGGGAGACACCGGAGCGACTTTTTTGGGCTTTACCCTTTCGGTTGTTTCCATTCAGGGAATGCTCAAGTCATATACTGCCCTGTCCATAGCAGTTCCGTTGCTTGTATTGGGACTTCCGTTGTTTGACACGCTGTCTACCATATTCAGAAGAATTCTAAACAGAAAACCGATTATGCAGGCAGACAGGGGACATTTGCACCATAAGCTTATTGATATGGGATATAGCCATAAACAGACAGTGCTTGTTATGTACACATTAAGTGCTACTTTAGGACTTAGTGCCATTGTTTTGGCGGATAAAGGCTTTATAAGTGCGATTATTTTGGTTATTACCGTTGCTGCTTTCGTAATAGGAGGCGCCAAATACATGCTGGAAATTGATGATGTGAAAATAGCTGAGGATGACAAACTGAAAGAAGAAATTGTTAATCCCATCATTAACAGCCAGGCACATGGAGAGTTGAAAGTAAATGACAGGGGAAACCCATAAAACGGTATTTTTTCTTATGATGGCAACAAGGCCTAAAAATTTTTATAAAAAGTATTGAATTATTTATGCAATTGTGGTATCGTTTTTTTAACATATTATGTGATTATATCATACTTTAATTATTAAGTTAATAAATTTAATATATATAGTATTTTAGTTTCGCCGGAGAAGCTTAGCATTGCAAGCTGTTCGGCTTTTTTAGTGGAATTTTTGTTAGAATTATATTAATTTAAAATGGTTATTAATATTACTGTGAAAATTAGCCAATACCGAATAACGTGTTTCGGGATCAAAGGCATAGTATAAATATACAATTACATTGAACAAGAAGGCGTATATGAGTGGAAGAGTTTGTAAATGAACTGCAAGGTTTAATGAAATCCAATAAGATTATAGAAATAAACCTATTTGGCTTTGACTTGTCAATAACTGATTCTGTTGTGGTTATGTGGATAGTTATGGCGATTCTCATCGTATTATCCGTTGTTTTTACGAGAAAATTAAAGACTATCCCCGAGGGGAAGCAAAGCATTGTTGAGGTCATTGTGGAGTTTTTTAATAATTTTGCAAAGGACTGTGTGGGTGAGCACGGAAAGCTGTTTGTCCCCTATATAGGTACAATATTTTTGCTTCTTATAGTCTCAAACATAATAGCCGTTTTTAATATCATACCTTCAGGTGAAGATTTATATAATTTGACTCACTGGGAGTTTTTCGAGAATTGGAATTTTGCCATAAGGCCTCCGACGAAAGATATAAATGTTACGTTGACGCTGGCTTTGATGTCAATGGTAGCTGTGATTACTGCAGGTATAAAGGTTAAGAAAGTGTCGGGGTGGCTCAAGAGTTTTCTCGAGCCTGAGCCGTTGATCTTACCTTTTAAGATATTTGACTATTTTATAAGACCCGTATCGCTGTGTTTCCGTATGTTTGGGAATATTCTAGGGGCAGTAATAATTATGGAGCTTATTTATTTTGCATTCCCGGCGGTTTTACCGGGTTTTCTAAGCATATATTTTGATTTGTTTGACGGTATATTGCAGGCTTATGTTTTTGTATTTTTGACATCGCTATACATTGGGGAAGCGGTAGAATAAGGAGGTGAGTTTATGACAGGAATCACAGCATTAGCAGCAAGTTTTTGTGTGCTTACCGGTGCTGCTGCAGGAATCGGTATAAGTGTGGCAACATCAAAGGCAGTTCAGGCGGTAGCAAGACAACCCGAAGCAGGAGATAAGATCAGGAATATTATAGTTCTTGGTGCAGCTTTGGCGGAAGCCACTGCAGTATATGCTTTTATAATAGCTTTATTGATGGTTTTGGTAAAATAAGTTGCTTTTTATTACACAGGGCTGCAAGAGAAAACTGTTGAAGTCATTCTCTTGCAGCGAAGAGGATGGTGATGGTTTTATGGGAGGTATACTAAATATTCCGACATGCATTTATACGGCACTGAATCTTGTAGTTCTTTATTTTATATTAAAAAAGCTTCTTTTTAAGCCTGTTTCCGAGTTTATGGAAAAGAGGGCAAATTCCATCCGGGAAGCAATTGATAAAGCTGAAAGCGACAAGTTGGAAGCATTAGAAATGAAAAATAAGTATGATAAAGAGCTCAAGGATGTAAAGGATAAAGCACAGAAGATTATTATGGAAGCCCAGGAGAAGGCTCAGCTTGAATATGAAAAAATAATTCAAAAAGCCAGGGACGAGGCAGAAAAAATAATGGAAGAAGCAGATCGGGAAGTTGAACGTCAAAGGATCGAGAATATTAAAAATGTTAGGGAAGAAATTGTAAATTTGGCATTGGAAGCAGCTTCAAAGGTAATAGAGTGCAATATGGATACAAAAGAAAACAGGGAATTGGTAAACAGGTTTATTGATGAAAGGATTGCCTAACAGCGAATAGGATTTCTAAACGTATGTAGTCTATAGCCAAGTTAATTGGCTTTTTGGGAGGGGTAATAATGCCGTTGGTGAGTAAAAGATACGCTGAGGCATTAATAGAGTTGTCGGAAGAAAAGGGTTTTAAAGACGAGTTTTTCAATAATTTAAAGGTTATTGTGGATATTTTTAAGAGCAATACGGAATTTAAATCGTTTTTGCTAAACCGGAAGGTACATCCTCAAAGCAAAAAAAGAATTTTGAAGAATATATTTGAAAACCGGGTAGAAAAGGAACTTTTGAATTTTCTTATGTTACTGGTGGATAAAGACAGGTTGGATATATTGGAAGAAATATATGATGAATTTCAAAAAATGTGGGATGAGAGGAAAAACACTTTAATTTTGAAAATTATTTCTGCAACACCTTTAGAGGTTGAGCAGATTAGCAGAATAAAAGAAAAATACATGAGGTTATATAATAAAAATGCAGCCAGGGCAACGCTGGAAATAGATAAGAGCCTTATCGGCGGAGTAAAAATACAGATTGGAGACAGGATTATTGACGATTCTGTAAAGTCAAAACTTTTAGGGCTTAAGAAAATGATGCTGCAACGTTTGTGAGGCAAAAGGGCAAAAATATTGATAAAAGTATTTTTGGGCTTCTAACAATTGATATACGGCAAAGAAAGATATGCTTTTTTGCTGCAGTAAGTATGAGGTGATGGATAATGCTTTTAAGACCGGAAGAAATAAGTTCGATAATAAAGCAGCAGATTGAAAATTATGAAAATGAGTCCTGCATTGAAGATGTGGGTTATGTGCTAAGTGCGGGGGATGGCATTGCCAGGGTATACGGACTTAAAAACTGCATGTCCGGTGAGCTTTTAGAGTTTGAAAACGGAGTACTTGGCATGGCAATGAATCTTGAGGAGGATAATTTAGGCTGCGTCCTTTTTGACGGTGAAAGAGAGATAAAGGAAGGCTCCTGTGTTAAAAGGACAGGAAAGCCCGTTGAAGTTCCTGTGGGGAAGGAACTTATCGGAAGGGTGATAAATCCGTTGGGAATTGCGTTGGACGGGAAGGGAAAAATTGTTGTCGATAAATTTAGACCCATAGAATATCCCGCACCCGGTGTTATGGAAAGAAAGCCTGTTAATACACCTCTACAAACAGGTATTATGGCAATTGATGCGATGGTGCCCATAGGAAGAGGACAGAGAGAGCTTATTATCGGGGACAGGCAGACGGGTAAAACCGCCATTGCAGTAGACACTATAATCAATCAAAAAAATAAAAATGTTTTGTGTATTTATGTAGCTATAGGTCAGAAGACATCCACGGTTGCGGAAATTGTCAAAACTCTCGGTGAGGCCGGAGCCATGGATTATACAATTATTGTTTCATCTACGGCCAGTGATTTGCCGACTCTGCAGTATATAGCTCCCTATGCGGGCTGTGCCATTGCTGAAGAATTTATGTACAATGACCGCAGGGATGTGCTTATTGTGTATGATGACCTGTCCAAGCATGCTGTTGCCTATAGGACAATGGCCTTGCTGCTTCGAAGGCCGCCGGGAAGAGAGGCATATCCGGGAGATGTTTTTTATCTTCATTCCAGGCTTTTGGAACGGGCCGCAAAACTAAGCGATGAGCTGGGTGGAGGTTCAATAACAGCGCTTCCCATAATTGAAACCCAAGTGGGAGACGTTTCGGCATACATTCCTACCAATGTAATATCCATAACCGACGGACAAATTTTTCTTGAAACTGAGCTTTTCCATGCAGGTCAGAGGCCGGCCGTCAATGTCGGATTATCCGTATCGAGGGTTGGGGGTTCTGCCCAAATCAGCGCGATGAAAAAGGTTGCAGGTCCCTTGAGAATAAATCTTGCTCAATACAGAGAATTGGCTGTGTTTGCACAGTTCGGGTCGGATCTTGACAGGGCAACGAGAGAAAAGCTTTTACAAGGTGAAAGACTGATGGAAACCTTGAAGCAATCCCGGGGAGCAACCATGTCGGTGGAAGACCAGGTGATTGTGCTTTATGCAGCAACAAACAAGTTTTTGGTGGATTTGGATGTTAAAGATGTCAGGAAATTTAACAAAGGGCTTGTTAAATTTATAAATGACAATTACCCGGAAATTCCCCAAACAATAAGACAATCCGGTGAGTTGAGTGACGAGACAGAGGGGAAGCTCAGGTCTGCGATAGAGGAATATAAAGAACAATACAAAGAGCAACACAAAGAGAAATATAAAGAGGAATATAAAGAGGAATATAAAGAGCAATTTACTAAGCAATGTGATTGATATAAAAAGCATAATGTGGGTGTGCCGGCTTTATTGCCGGTGAAAATATATGGAGACGGTGATGGAAAGTGGCCCATATAAATGAGATAAAGCTAAGAATGAAAAGTATAAAAGAAACCCGGCAAATCACAAGGGCAATGAAGTTTATATCTGCGGCAAAGCTCAAAAGAGCCAGAAATCAGCTGGAACATACCATACCTTATTTTGAAAAGGTAAAGTCCATTATGGCTGATATTCTTTTGCACAGTGGAAAGGTGGACAGCATATTTTTTGATGTAAGAGCTGAAAGGGAGTGCAAGAAGAAGGCTTTTTTGGTTATCACAGGAGACAAGGGATTTGCAGGGGGCTATAATCATAATATTATAAAATTCGTTGAAGAGCATATTGAGAATAAAAAGGACGTACTTCTGTTTGTTGCGGGTAATGTGGGAAAATATTATTTTGCAAAAAACCAGTACGATGTTTATATGGAATTTGATTATCCGGTTCAAAATCCCACAATTTATAGGGCAAGGGAGATAGCGGAGCTCATAATGAAGCTTTTTTCCGAGGGCGTGTTTGATGAGATGTATATAGCTTTCACAAATATGCTGTCATCTGTTAATAGCAAGCCGGAGATAATGAAGCTGCTTCCCTTGGATTATAATGCATTGAAGCAGAATCTGAACATTAAAGAGGAGCTTGACGAAGACCCCGAAGACATTCTTGATTATGAACCGGATCCGCAGACTGTGTTTGATTTGTTGGTTAGAAAGTACTTAAAAGGGATAATCTACGGAGCTTTTGTGGAGGCGTTTACCAGTGAACAGAGTGCGAGGATGATTGCTATGGACAATGCTACTTCCAATGCCGACGAAATGTTAAGAAAACTTGAACTGGCATATAACAGGGCAAGACAGGCAAAGATAACACAGGAGATTTCGGAAATTGTGGGAGGAGCGGAAGTAATCAGATAGACCGGCAAGAGGTTCCGGTGGATTTTAAGGAAGAAGGGGAATGGAGTGAATTACATGGATCAGAAGACGGGAGAAGTAGTGCAAATAATAGGTCCGGTTGTAGATGTCAGGTTTAGACAAGGGGAACTGCCTGCTATTTACAATGCGATAGTAATAGATAAGGACGGAATGAATACAGTAGTAGAAGCTATGCAGTATATGGGGAATGATGTGGTAAGGTGTATAGCCCTGTCTTCAACCGATGGTATGGTGAGGGGGATGAAGGCCGTAGATACCGGTGGCCCGATAAGTGTTCCTGTGGGGAAAGAGGTTTTAGGAAGAGTGTTTAACGTAAAGGGAGAGCCTATAGACGGAGCCGGAGAAGTAAAAGCAGTAAAGCATTTGCCGATACATAGGAAGGCACCCGGGCTCAGCGAGCAAAAGCCTGTAACCGAGATTTTAGAGACAGGAATAAAGGTTATAGATCTTCTTGCACCCTATGCAAAGGGTGGGAAAATCGGTCTTTTCGGCGGTGCAGGAGTAGGAAAGACAGTACTTATCATGGAGCTTATCAGGAACATAGCAACGGAACATGGCGGATACTCTGTATTTACGGGAGTTGGAGAAAGATCCAGAGAGGGAAATGACCTCTGGAATGAAATGAAGGAATCGGGTGTTATTGAAAAAACCGCATTGGTGTTCGGACAGATGAACGAACCTCCGGGAGCGAGAATGAGGGTAGGATTGACCGGGCTAACTATGGCAGAGTATTTCAGGGATGAACTGGGTCAGGATGTGCTTCTTTTTATAGACAATATATTCAGGTTTATTCAGGCAGGGTCTGAAGTGTCGGCACTTCTTGGAAGAGTACCGTCTGCAGTGGGCTATCAACCGACACTTGCAAATGAGGTTGGAGCATTGCAGGAGAGAATAACCTCCACCCAAAAAGGCTCCATAACTTCGGTACAGGCAGTTTATGTACCGGCAGATGACTTGACTGACCCTGCGCCGGCAACAACCTTTGCACATCTGGATGCAACTACCGTTCTGTCGAGACAAATTGTTGAGCAGGGAATTTATCCTGCCATAGATCCTCTTGAATCCAGTTCAAGGGTATTGGACCGCAGGATTGTCGGCGATGAACACTATATGGTTGCCAGGAGGGTACAGGAAATTTTGCAAAGATATAAAGAGCTTCAGGATATAATTGCAATACTTGGATTGGAAGAGCTTTCCGAGGAAGATAAAATTACCGTTTACAGGGCAAGAAAGATACAGAGGTATCTGTCCCAGCCACTATTTGTGGCAGAGACCTTTACGGGATATGAGGGTAGATATGTTCGCATTAAAGACACAATAAGAGGTTTTAAGGAAATAATTGACGGAAAAATGGATGATATACCGGAATCGGCTTTTTATATGGCAGGAACCATTGATGAGGTTTATGAACGGGCAAAGAACATGTAGGGAGGAATATTTATGTCGTCAACATTCTATGTTGAAATATTGACGCCGGAAAGGAAGTTTTTTTGGGGGGATGTTGAGGCCATCATTGTAAAAACTCCCACAGGAGAAATGGGAATATTGAAAGGTCATATTCCCATGGTTGTATTTATTGATACGGGAATCATTAAAATAAAAAAGGACGACAAGTGGATTGAGGCGGTTTTAAGCGAAGGCTTTATGGAAGTAAAAAGGGATAGAACTGTTCTTCTGGTGGATACTGCAGAGTGGCCGGATGAGATTGACGTAAACAGGGCGCAGGCTGCAAAGAGAAGAGCGGAAGAGAGACTTCTAAGGAGAATGAACCGAACCGAGTATATTCAGACAAAAGCTGCCCTGGCAAGGGCTATGGCAAGGCTAAAAGTAAAGGGAATCAAATAGACAAGGTTATTATAGTACAAGGAGAGTACAAGGGGACTGTTCTTCCGTGTCATATGACACGGAAGAACAGTCCCCTTGTGCTATGTGTGCTTGTAAAGTTCGAACTATATTATACCGATAAATTAATATGATAAATGATTTTCTTTGGAGGTTTATTCTATGAAGAAATACGGGAGAGTCCTTTCAATATTTATAGTGATCGAGTTGCTGCTTTTGCCTTTGCTGCAGGCCGATGTTTTTGCTGCAGCGGCACTTCCGATAGATATATCCGTTGTAAACTATACACCGGAGGAAGGCTTGACAATCAGCTGGAAGAATCCGGCGGGAGCACAGTCCGGTAGAATAACCTATCACAAGCCCAATGGAAGTTTAGAGACAGTAGAGTTGGCAACTGCCGTCACTTCTTACACGTTAACCGGACTGCAAAACGATTTTATATATGATTTTAGCTTGGAAATATTCAGTGAAGCCGGCGGCACGGGAGAATTGATCGGGAAAGGGTTTTTATTCTTTCTTCCCAGAATTTCTTTTTATGTTGACAGGGTAGCCCAGACAAAAAGCGCGATTCCGGGAGGAGGCTTTGAAATTGGACATGAGCCTCGGCTAAAACTCAGGTGGGTTATGCCCAAAATATGGGATGGCAGCGGTGTAAACGATGCCTCTGAGGCTACCAGCTACATAAATACACGCTTGAATGATGTGTATGGCAATGGATTGGATATAACAAGCCTTAATTTCAGAATAAACATTTCCACCGACTATTCCCTATTAAACAGTGGTTCCACCAACGCTTCGATATTGGTGGAAAACAAGTCGGGAAATTATGAAGCGCATGTTTCCGGCAATTCCGCAGTAACTGCCTCGGTTTCGGATTTAGATGGATTTTTGAGCTTTGACATATTGGGCAAAAAGGATGAGTTTGCTTCCCTTCCGGTAACCGCTGAGGCTAACGTGCTTCCCGATGGAGACATTCTTCCGGGAACGGTTTATTATATGAATATAAAACTCGATTTTAGAAACAGCAGCGGAGAAACAAAGTTCGCGGTTTATACCGGAAAACCCGGGGATTTTAACGGAAGTCTTATTATGGGCACACATCCTTATACTTATACGCCTATAAGGTTTCAGCTTTCGAAAGATGCGGCAAATAATATTTATGTGAGGGTTTACAGGGTGAATCAGGGAAGTCTCGATTTGCCAAGGATGTTCTATGCGGTTCAGGCAAGTGATGATCCTTCCATACCCGGAGACTGGCGGGAGATAAAAACCATGGACGACAGTTTCTTCCCTCCCGGTGCGGACAGCGCCATAACCCTTATAACCGGTGTTGCACCGAACAATAAAGTATACTATAAAATTGTTGTAAAAACAGAGTCGTCATTGGACAGGATAGAGTCGATGCCGATGGACTATATTCTTTCGGAGGATACAAGCAAACCGCCGGTTCCGGAAGACGTTACAATTATTCAAAGAAAACCGGTGGAGGGGAATGTGGATATAGACGGCGACGGCAATGTGGATGATAATACGCTTCGCAAATCCACAGATGTCACCATATCGTGGAAGAAGCCTGCTAATTGGGATGAAATCAAAGCAAACACCGATCCTGACAAGGATATAGTTTTTCATGTGCTTTTGAGTACAAGCCAGGCGGAAATGGATATACAGCCTTACCCGGAGCTTATAGCCGAGGGGAAAAGTTATGGCTTTTATCCCCTTAAATACAGAAGGGTATTGTATTTTTCATCCAAGTGCGTAACAGAAAACGGAAATCGCCTGGAGTATACGATAAGCGGGCTTGAACTGTTTAAGGGAAAGTATTTTAACGGAATGGACGGATCGGAACCGATAATTGAAGAGGAAAACATTGCAAACAGTGAAAAATATCCTGCATTTTTGCTTCCCAATACGGTGTATTACATTCAAATGTATACAACAACTTCGACTGAACGAAATTCAACAGATTTGGAGGATATGTCGGATAAATCCGTAATAGTTAGTTTTACCACCCTTTCGGAAAAGAATGTAGAGGTACCCATACCTAAAAACCTGAAGGTTACAAAAAACGATGCGGACGTTAGTATCGGTGAAACCATTGATATATCCAATTATGTGGAACTTCAGTTCGGAAAGGTTAATATCGATTGGAACGATTATACAACCAAAACAACGGTTCAAAAGGCGGTATATTATGACCTGTATATGAGTACCAATCCAAATATAAACACTTTCCGGCTTATAGGAACCACGGAAAAGACGGACGGTGATCTGTTCTTTACTGGGGTTGACGATAATAAAAGCAATACCATAAAGGCGGAAATAAGGAATTTCTCCCCCGGAACTCCTGCTTATACAGCCTTTGGCAGCAAGTTAAGGCCAAACACCACATACTACTTCTATGTGAAGACAAGACTTGCTATAGGCGGAGAATCCAGGGAGTCCGTTCCTTCGCCGGCTATTGCGGTTACAACTGTAAAAGGAGTTTCCGGTGAGCCCGACGATTCATCCAAAAAACCTATTGCACCTACAGACTTTGCAATAGCGGAGGATGAGAACGGGAATCCTATGGTTAGCGGATCTAAGGTGGTATTCAAGTGGAAGAAACAGGAAAATGATGTTGTTTATGAAATAATATGCAGCTCTAAACGGATTGAACCGGATGAAGTTTTTAACCCATTTTCTGATCCTGTATCTAAAAGCTTTAGGGAAGAGTTCGGAGATATTATACTGGATCCCTTGGCTTTGACACCTCAGCAAGGGTTTGAATATTTCCCCGCAACTATGGAATTCAGGTTTACCGTTGACCGTTGGCTTTTCCCCAACAAGCTTTATTATTTCAGCATACGGGCGGTAAACCGGGAGGACAACACAAAATACAGTCCATGGGTTTCGATTCCTGTTACAACCAACCTGACCGAACAGCCGGAGTATTTGGATGTGGTGAATGATATACAGCTGGGATTTTTCTTTACCGATAGCGATGTAAACGCAAAAACAGAGGATTATAAAATATATATAAAATCAAAGAGCAGTTTAAACTACACCTATTTATCCAGAAATAAATATACAATTTTCCGGCAGGGTTCAGTGGTCTTTGTCAGGCTTGTAAAGCTTCAGCCCAATACCTATTATGATATAAGCGTATACAAAGGGGACAGTCAAACACCTGTATATACCGGGAAAAACATGAGGACAAGGGACGACTGCCATGAAGTTGAGATAATGTGGAGGGGGATTTACGGTTACACCTACGAGATTGCTATAAAAAATCCTTTGGATGACGATTATACCGTGCTTTCCGATGCGAATCTTGAGGAATATACCGTAAGCGACGGAAGAATCCTTCCCTACTATACCGAGGAGGATACAAAAACCTATGAAACCAATTTTGAATACTGCTACGCTCGGATAACGTCCATTCCGGTAAAAACTGAAAAAGGAACTGTCGAGAACGTACCCCTTAAATCAAACATGAAGTACTATATTAAGGTGCGGGCTGTGAGGACGGATCCGGTAAATCCAACGATTGTGTCATACTCTAAATATGTAGGACCTGTTGTCGCAAGAACGGAATTTAACCAGGATGACTACGATGAGGAGGATCAGGGTAAACGCAAGGAGGTTTCCCTGCTTGATAAGATAAATGAATTTGAGGAACTTTTGTATTGGCGAATCGACATCGGAAACGGTGAGTCCAACAAGCTATTAATTAAGGGCGAGAGAATGGTAAATGTTATTGAAAACAGCGGCCCGTATCCCTTTGTTTTGGATATATCCGATATTTCACAGGAACTCGACACGGATATAATATATATTCCCGATATTGTTATAAAAGCCTTGGATAAAGAGAATAAAAGCCTTGTCATTAAAACAACCGGCGCACAGTATACTATTAGGCCGCAAACCATCAATACTAAAAATACCGATGTGGTTGATCTGGAGAAAAGATCCGGTGTCAACGGAATACTATATAAGCTTGTAATAAGTCAATCTGTAAAGTCGGCAAGGGTTGTGCCCCAAGACACCGAACCGGCATCCTTGATTAACAGCGTATCGGTGGATGCTGTCGGAATAGGCATAACTTGCTTGAGGCTGGAAGATGAAATAAAAAACAAAATATACAATGACAGCTCCGGACTTTTGAAGGAGAAGCTGGACTGGTTTTTGGAAAGTACCATACCCTCGGACCAACTGGGCAAGATAGCAGAAGAACTGGTGAGGGATATTGAGCTGGAACTTTCCCGCTACTTAAAAAACAGGATCGAAGGCGGCGGAGGACTGCATTCCGTGGTGATTGCCGCCAAAACCGTAGAAGATTTTGAAAAGCCCATAATGGTAAGATTGTTTATAACCACGGATGTCTCAGGGCTTAAACTTCCTTATGTCTGCTACGATGGGGACAAGGATTGGAGAAAGTTAACCTATAACGTGGCTTTCTTGGAGGACAGTATAGCATTTAATGCCGTAAAGACAGGGGAATACGCGGTGTTTGTCTTAAAGGCAGCCCTGAAGGATGTGCCCGAAAACCACCCTCTTTCGGGGGACATTAATACTCTGATGTCCAAATACGATTTGAGGGATGTCTTCGGCTCACTGGAGGCTTTCTATCCCGATGATCCTGTCCAGGTAAAAGAGATTATACTGATTTATGAGAAGGTACTGGGCAGAGATGTTTTAAACTCCGGGCTCAGTGTAAATCAAAAAGCGAATAAATACGGTCTCGGAAGTTTGTTGGGAATCGGCGGTGTAACAAGAAATGTTAACCGTCAGGAGGTCGCCTTCGTTATCATGACGGTATATTGCGACAAGACGGGTATAAAGGCGGACAGTCTTCAACCCCGAAGATATATTTACATAGGCGATGAAAAGAATATTGACGATATTTACTTCAGACATGTGTTGATGGCTTTGGATCTGGGCGTAATGAGTCTTAACCGGAATGGATATTTTGAACCGAAAAAGACCGTTACCCGCGGAGAACTAGCAGAGACTTTGGTAGGAATTCTTAAATTGACGGGAGATCTATAGGAAAATATCAAATAGTAAAGATATGGGAGAGAAATGACTATGCGCAGGATTAAAAGAACGGTAATTTTGCTTTTGATATTTACGGTAATATTTCAGATAAACAGTTTTAATATGGTTACGGCTGCCGATACACAGACTCCGCCTTCAATGCTGAGAGTCGATCCTAAAGATCCAGGTGAGCCGGCCATAGGCTATAATGAATTTGACCAGTATTATGTGGATCTCAAATGGGACATTACCTATCCGAGTTCCGCTATTTCGGGCTATGTAAATTTTTATACCCAGGAGATAGCGAAGCCGTACAAGGGTGGCGGAGCCCGTTCCTTGAAAGATCGGGATGTTTCGGGAAATCATATTTCGGGAAATACCTATGCGCATAGATTGAAGGGACTGAAATCCGGTACTGTCTATTATATTGATGCAACGGCATATTACAACTTTGTTTTTAACGATACCACATACAGCAGTCCTCAATCGGGAACGTCCAACAGGGTTAAGGTGTTGACGAACATTAACGTTAGTGCCTATGCCCTGGAGGGTAACAAGATAAAAATAGAATGGGATGATGTATGGAATACCGGAGGAAGAATAGACTACAAGCTGTATATTTCCGAAAACAGCAGTTTTTCCAATACTCCGCCGATTTATATTAAAAAGGGGCAGATAGGTGCTAACGGACCGGTTACGGTGAATGAAGAAACCGGAAAGCTTGAATATATTCATACGGCAAGGGATCCGGGAAGGGTTTACTATGTCAGGATAGAGCCCGATGTAACGGACATCGAATTAAAAAAGAACCAGTACAGTAATACTGTAGCGGTAAGCAGTTTTATACTGGTAAAAACAACTAAAATTTCCACCGATGATTCGGGAGCGGTCTGGAAGCTGGATTGGAGCCCGGTGGTTACGGGATTGGGAGACAGCGATATCAAGATTACCTACCATATCTATAAGGGTGAAGTGAATTCTTCAGCCCTGCCCCAGTATATGGCGGCAGTTGACGGCACCAGCTTCTTTGTTACGTTGCCTACCGGCAATGTGGAAAACTATTTTATCATAAGGGCTCTGGTTACAAGAAACGGACAGGATGTGTATGAGGGGATTAAAATAGAATCGGAGCAAGTTATAGTAACTGAGCAGGAAGTAGCTTTTTACCCGGCGGTACCGGAGATTGTGGATGAATTTACAGATCCCGAAGGAGAAATTATTGCAAGTTTTGGAGAAAAGCTAGAACCCCGAAGTGCTACGGTTATGTGGAGGGTGCCATTGCTTGGGGACGGACAGATTGATGAAAATGTCGTATATGACATTTGGCTCATAGAAGATCCGGATCAAATCGACAATCCGCCTCAGGGGATGTTGATTGCCTCTGATATTAAAATTGGAAGCGGCAATTACATACTTTATGATAATAAAATATTGGGTTACAGTTATAAGCTTTCCAACTTGACTCCCAACTCCACCTACTATTTTAAAATAGTTGCCAAGAGGGAGTTTTTGGAATATGTTGATAATATTCTTCAGAAAGTTACCTATCGTTCGGGTCCTGCGATTAAGGTTATTGTTACACCGCCGGAGGGGCCGATTAACCAGCCCAATGTGCCTGCAAGACCGCCCCTTAAGGTGAAAGTATACGGTGACGGCAGGGATTCCATTACCCAGGATTCTGTTATTATTCAGCTTAAGAACCTGTGGTATGAAAAGTATAATGCTGAAGAAAAGCGGTGGGAATACATAAGGACGGAAAAACTCAGTGAGACGGACATACCTCCTTATGTTCCGGTAGCTGTATCCAGCCCCAGTACGGATCCGGGATCAAATTCCATTCCGATTGTGGTTGATGATGTATACTACAGGAAGGTGTCCTATGACAGCGGTGTAAAAATTGATGTGGGATGTATAAAATTCACGGAAGGAATGACCTATGACGGACTCAAAAACATTGCTGCCGATTGGATAACCGGTTTTCCTGTCGAGCCCAATGATCCTTTGGAAAATCCTCAGTTTAATCCCGACAATAACAAGCACAATGTCGATATTCCGGTGACAGGTTTAGAGCCCAATACAGCATATGTTATCTGGGTGAGGGCGACAAGGCCCGAACTGAATCTTGTATCGGAGCCTTCGGACCCTATAATAATTACCACGGATCCGGTTATCATACCTCCGCCGGAAAAGCCGGTGGTTCCGTTCTTCAACTACAGTCTTTCCGGAGATACGTACATAGATTTGGGGTGGGAATTTAAACCGGAGTACAACTATTATATAAAATACGGGACAGAAGATAATATTAATTCTGCTGTTGGAAATGTGAAGGTTGTTTTGGAAGACCTTTATAACTCTATGTATTACAGGGTTAGGGATTTGAAGCCGGGTACTCTCTACTATTTCTGGCTGCAGGCTGAGTCCGTAAGCGGAGGAGAGAGCATAAAATCCGAATGGAGCGATTCCTATCTTGTGAGTACTTTAGAGCTTATTCCTCCGGACAGTCCCAGGGGCTTTGGTATAAAAAACAGCAGCGATGCCGTTACCAAAAACAGCATAACCTTTGAGTGGATACAGGAGGAAGGCCTTCAGTACATTCTTGAGGTGTCAAAGGACATGAACTTTAGTGAGTCCAAGGAATACAATGTGGGAGCTGCTTCGGAATATACGGTGGACGGACTCTTGTCAAATCACCGCTACTTTGCAAGGCTCTTTGCCTACGATCCCGCAAAGGATCTGAGATCCGGTCCGACTCATGTCATATCGGTAAGGACTTTAGGCAGCAGAGATGATTATGATTCCGATGTCGACATTGAAGATGCAATAACCGGTGAATATATTGAAAAGGCCGAAACCATAGAGGACGGAGTTTGGAACATAAGAATAGTGGGTGTGAATGCCGACAGGTTTATAGAGCAGGTTATAAAGGACAATAAGCTCGATGTAACAATTGATCTCAGCAATCCTCCGGCAGCCTATAAAAAATTGCGAATATTGGCTTCCGATAAGGTGTTTAAGTCCTTAACAACCCTTTCGGAAAACCTTATCATAAAAACCGAAAAGCTTTCTCTTGTGATAAGACCGGGAATGATAACCACCGATAACTTCAATCCTCTTGCCGGCAAGGCTTCCGGGGTGGACTATGAGATATGCATATTCTATCCCGATAATGTGGATTTTAAGTTAAAGAACATGGTGCTTAAAACCAAAGTGGCGCGGATTGAAATAGGTGTAGTTGACGGAGGAAATGTGTTGCCGGTAAAATCCCTGTTAAAACCCCTTAGGGTGTTGGTAAAATATGATGATGAATACAGGGAAGGCAAGATATCGGGATTTGTGTATGAAAAAGGGACATCTGCATGGAGAAGTCTTAATACTTCGTACATATACAATTACGACACCGGTATAGGGACTGTTGCATATGAGACCATAAAGACCGGGGACACGGTTGTGGCCGAAACGGGCTTTGACTATTATGACGATATATACTACCACAATTATGAGAGTGCGATTAATAATGTCGCTTCCGTACATGAGTTAAAAAGTATCCCGGGAAGGCTTTTTGAACCGGATAACTATGCAACCCTCGGAAGTACGGTAAAAATAATGTTTGACGTTTTGAAATATGAGTACGGCAGCGATTACATGAAACAAGCGGCAAGGGCCGGATTGATAAGTGCTGAAAATGTTGGTGGAGCTGACAGAAATTGCACCGTGGGTGAAGCCTATAAAATGCTGGTAAGGTTGTTTGAGCTTAAAACCGGAAGTACCCTTGATGCAAAAAGTAAATCCGAATTCATTGAAGTGAACGGTTTGGAGCTTATAAGAGACAATAAAAAGACCGTGCCGGTAAATGACTCCATAAAACGGGGAGAGTTATTGGCGCTTATCGAAAAGATATTGGTATATATTGGAGAATTGGAATAAATATCTGGATGATTTTTTAAAATTTAGTCCTCAAAAAAAGAGGATTTGGGGTGTATGATAATGAATATAAATAATATAAAAATATACATAATAACTATAGCATTGATTTTTTTCATCAATATGCAGGATGTTTGTGCTCACGGCGTATTGTATGATATGAAGCAAATAAGTGAGAAAAAAGTAAGAATTACAATAAAGCTTACTGAAGGTGAGCAAAAGAGAGGTATTGCCATTACCCATTATTATCTGGAAAACGGTAAGGTGCTGCATATCGGTTATGAGACCGGGAATGGAGCTGAAAGTGAGGCGTATCTGGACTTTGATTTGTCCGGTGCGGTTCCTCCCATAAGAGTAAAGCTTACAAACATTAACGACAGGGAGTGGATACCTTTTAATGATATAAAGGGGATTGAGCAGGAGGAGTATATTACCCATCTTCATGATGCTGGAATTTTGAACGGGATGCCGGACGGTTCCTTTAAGCCATACAGCAATATTACCAGGGCCGAGTTTATGGTTCTGGTAGTAAAAGCATTAAATATTGAAGGAAAAGCTGAAAATACAGAAGGTTTTACCGATATTGAAGGACACTGGGCCAAGGAAATAATTCTGGTTGCCTCAAAACACGGATTGATTTCCGGCTATGGGGATAAGACCATAAGGCCGGATAATCCCATCAGCTTGGCGGAAGTCAGTTCGGTTATTTCGCGGGCATTTGAGTTTAAAACCGCGAAAAACGGAATATATCAAAAGTTAAAAAGGGACAAATGGTACAGCGGTTCGGTTAAAAAAATGTTTGATGTTGGAATTCTTTCGGTATATGATAGCATCTATGAAAATTTCAACGAGGAAGGGTTAATTAACAGGGCAGATTGTGCAATGATGATAAGCCGGGCTCTTACAACGTATTAATAACAAAAGTATCATCCGGGCATCGTTAAATTAAAAATGAAAATTAAACCAACTCCTTTGCTGCTTACAGAAATCTACGTAGCTTACATTTTGGATAACATTTAAATTGACTAAAAAATAAACAATGCCGTTATTTTAGGGGGTGGTATTTCTTAATACATTTCTAATTAATCATTGAAATTTAAAGCAAATCTTTAAGAAATATTGGATGTATATCCCATTGTATTAAAGGTTATAATTCTACTATAACTGTGCTCATTTCTTGCAACAGGCACATAACGGTAGAAGGGGATATACATGAAAAGATTGTCAAAAAATCGGTTTTACTTGCTGTTAATATTAATAATACTATTTACAATTGGGTGTATAAGGCTATATTATAATAAAGGATATTCTTATGCTGCCCTTGAAAAAGCATTCGAAGCTTCAGGAGCAAATTTCGTAAGCAGTGAATTTTATGTGCATGCTGAAGTGGGTAAAGAGTACAAAAGCTTTGAGGAGCTTTCAAGAATGGCTGATAGCCTTGCGGCAGATATGAATATAGAAAAAAATGACTTATATTCAAGGAAACTTGTAGGAAACGACTCTATTGATAAAATGGAGATTATCGGAACTGCAGGAGAAGGAAAAAGAATAAATATTTGTGCACATTCGGAAAGAAACGACGACGGTAACGTTCAATCTTACATAACCGTAAGCGTTACCGTGGATTCAACGAAGTATGAACTTGAAGATATATATAAAGGTTTGCTGAAAACCTTGGACAAATATAAGATATCTTCAAAAATAAATACTTGTATTACCGGGTGCTTTGAAGGAAAACTGAATTATGACGCATTAAATAAAGTCTGCATTCGCGTACTTAAAAATGCAGACGCAAAAAAGGTAAACGGTATTACGAATAATAATTTGATAAGTGTTTCGGCGTATTCTCCCGGTATAGATAACACTATACTGGAAAATGGGAAAAAGGTTAACATGAATTTGGCAATAAGATATAATTCGTACGAGAATAAGACTTATATCTGGATTGCAATACCGGTGATAACCATTGAGTATTGAACAGTTAACCGCACAGAAATACATACTAAAGACAAATTACAATAATAAACGAAAGGAAGAATCGATGTGCCTAAACTAATTGTAACCGAAGCAAAGCCTTTAAAGGGAAAGGTAAGAATAAGCGGTGCAAAGAATTCTGTGTTGCCCATTATCGCTGCCTCCATTTTAGGTGATGAGGAGAGCATTCTTGAAGAAATCCCGAATCTTACTGATGTAAAAATTATGTGTGAGCTATTGGAGTCTTTTGGTGTGAATGTGGAGTTTTCAGAAAACGAATCCAGGCTTCGCATTGCTTTGAAGGATATAATAAATACCACAGCACCCTATGAACTGGTCAATAAAATGAGGGCATCCATTCTTGTAATGGGACCTCTTTTAGCCAGAACAGGCACGGCAAAGATTTCTCTTCCCGGCGGTTGTGCTATAGGAACCCGGCCGGTTGACTTGCATCTTAAAGGCTTTGCTGCAATGGGAGCAGAGATAAACCAAGGGCATGGCTATATAGAAGCAAGAGTTGACGGAAGACTTAAAGGAAATAAAATTTATTTGGATTTCCCCAGTGTCGGTGCTACCGAAAATATCATGATGGCAGCGACTTTGGCAGAGGGTCAGACCATAATTGAAAATGCTGCAATAGAGCCGGAGATTGTAGATCTTGCTACGTATTTAACGGCTATGGGAGCAGATATTAAGGGAGCAGGGACCGATACGATAAAGATAAACGGTGTTCATAGCTTGAGCGGTACAAATCATGCTGTCATTCCGGACAGAATTGAAGCAGGTACGTTTATGGTGGCTGCGGCGGTAACCGGCGGAGACGTGGTGGTGGAAAACATCGTGCCGGATCATGTAAAGCCTATAACGGCAAAGCTTAGAGAAGCAGGTGTTGAGGTTTCCGAGGAGCTTTCAAGCATACATGTGAGGGCCGGTAATGACATACGGCCTATAGATATCAAGACCCATCCGTATCCGGGATTTCCGACGGATATGCAGGCACAGATGACCACATTGATGACCAAGGCCAACGGAACCAGCATGGTTATTGAAACAATTTTTGAAAACAGGTTTATGCACTTGGCAGAGCTTAAAAGAATGGGTGCCAATGTTAAAATTGAAGGAAGAAGTGCAATTATTGAAGGCAAGCCCAAGCTTACCGGCGCAATGGTTCGGGCTACAGATTTGAGGGCCGGTGCGGCACTTATTCTGGCAGGGCTTATAGCTGAAGGTATTACCGAGGTCACGGAAATAGAGCATATTGACCGGGGATATGTGAGAATTGACGAGAAGCTTAATGCTCTTGGTGCAAATATCAAAAGAGTAGAGGACGAAGATCTACAATAACACAGGGGGACGGTTCTCCCGTTTCAAGAGGGACTAGCACAGAGGGACGGTTCTTCCGTGTCAAAATAGCAGTCAAAATAGCAAGTACATATTAAGGGACGCAGCGATGCGTCCTTTAATTATGGTGTGAGCATCCTTGACGGTGCAAGTATTTCTATTTGCTTTTGTTCTTGTCTGAAAAAAGAATAACCGAAAGCTTGTAATCATATTTATTTATTAATAACAATTCAATCGGGATAAAAATTACTAAAATCATAGGAAAAGGTAAGGACAATGAAAAAGCTTTTGGGTTATTTTGTTTTAATGACAATGATAATAGTTATACTTCCGTTGATTATTGTAAGGGGCTGCAGTACGGTTATAACCGATATTGTACCTGAGGACGATAATAAGGAAGAACAGAAGCAGGAACAGAAGAAGGAGCAAACAAAAGCCGGAGAAATAAAGATTAAGGTGTATATAAAGGATAGGGATATAGTTGAGGAAATGCCTTTGGAAGAGTATATAAAGGGTGTGGTGGCGGCGGAGATGCCTGTTGATTTTGAACCGGAAGCCCTTAAGGCACAAGCGGTGGCTGCCCGTACATATGCATATGGAAGAATGAAAAAAATATATACTCCCGCCGACGATATACATAACGGTGCGGATATATGCACCGATTCAGCTCATTGTCAGGCATGGATCAAAAAGGAGGATGCTCTTAAAAAGTGGGAATCCTCTAAAGCCTCCGCTAATTGGAAAAAGATTGAGAAGGCTGTCTTGGAAACGGAAGGGCAAATTCTCTTATATGAAAACCGTGTTGTAAACCCGGTATTCCATTCCAACAGCGGAGGAATGACTGAAAATTCTGAAGATGTTTGGGAGGGAACGGTGGTTCCTTATCTTAAGAGCGTTGTAAGTGAAGGCGAAGAAGCCAGTGAAGGATATGAGGTTGAAACGGAATTCAAAAAAGAGGATATAGTAAAAAAGCTAAAGGCACAATATCCGGATATTAAAGTAAGCAAGGAGAGCCTATTTGATGAAATTGAAATTCTTGAACGGACTGAAGCCGGTAGAGTAAAAAGTATGAAAATAGGAGATAAGACTCTAAAGGGGACAGAGTTTAGGAGCCTTCTGGGACTCAGGTCAACAAATTTCTCCATTGAAAATATCGATGACTCCAGGCTTAAAATCACAACCATAGGATATGGGCATGGTGTCGGAATGAGTCAATGGGGAGCAAACTACCGGGCCGAACAGGGAGATAGCTATGAAGAAATTCTGAAATATTATTATCAGGGCGTATATATTGATTCCATTGAGGATTTAGAATTTATATTGGACTCTAAACATAATTAAATATTTTTAACCTCTATGTATATTGTTGCCATAGGCGGTAACAATAATATATGGAGGTGGAAAAAGTGGATTTTAAAAAATTATTCCCAGATAAGAAGGTAACGCAAAAAAAGGTTTTGGATTTTTTTGATAAAAAAGGATTTTATATTGTTTTAGTATTGTGTATAACCGTTATAGGAGTCACTGCAGCACTGGTTACAACCCATAATATAACTTCATCGAAAAATTACAGCAACAACGAGAATATTATTTCACCGGAAATGTTAAACGGTATGATGGATGAAGACGACAGCAGTACTTATTTATCGGAGAACGAGCTTGATATTGAAAATGCAGCGGAGGCAGCAGCAAAAACAACATCGGAGACAGGCAAGCCTTCCGATGCTGCAGTAAGTCCGACTCCTAAACCTACAGAAGCACCGAAGGATAAGGAGTCAACCAAGGAGCAAAAAGCTACCGAGCCTCCGAAGCAGGAGAAAAAGTCACAGGCTAAGGCGGAAAGTAAGGCAGCAGCAAAAACTGCAAATAATAACGAAAAGGCCGTACAGACCTTTGCAATGCCGGTATTTGGAAAAGTGACCCTTGAATACGCGATGGACAAGCTGGTTTATTCCAAAACATTGGAAGAATGGAGATCCCATAGTGGTGTAGACATAAGAGCAGACAGGGGAACAGCGGTAAAGGTTGTTGCCGATGGTGTTGTATCCGAAATTAAAAACGACCCGAGATTTGGTGTGACTGTTATAGTTGAGCATGCAAACGGTATTAAGACTTTATATGCAAACCTTGCCGGTTCGGATATGGTTACTCCGAATCAGAAGGTTAAACAGGGAGAAGTAATAGGAAGTGTCGGAAATACTGCAATAATTGAATCGGCTGAACCGCCGCATCTGCACTTTGAAGTTATAAAGGACGGCAAACCTGTGGATCCCGGTGATTATCTTTCATTGTCTTCAGAAATATTAAACGACAATTAATAAATTCCATAAAGAAATAAAAGGAAGCTACCTAAAACGTAGCTTCTTTTTTTTTAGATACGCAATTAATAGGAAAATACGAAAGAGACATCGGCCTTTGGCATTTGTTTATTTAATGCGCCTCTACCAATCATAAGTGAATTCAATACGGCATATATATTATATTGAAAACCGAAAGCAAATCGTATTGAGAAATATGCTTTCGATGATAATTATATGATTTAAAAATCCGAACAAATGAGCAAAATTTCAAAAGCTGTTAAGAGTACGCGGATGTTAAAAAAGCAGTTGCATACCCATGTTAACTATCCTGAATTATAGATATACAAGATTACCAGATTGGAAGGCCTGGTATTGTTCAAGTTTAAAGTCGGTAACGGGTCTGCGGTAATAGATAAAGAAACTTCAAGCTACGTTGGAAGTCAATAGAGTATCAACTGTAAGGGGGGCGTATCGTTGAAAGGTTATATAGAAGAGAGAGCCGTGGAGCTTGCCAACTATATTATTGAAAACAAGGCAACTGTACGGGCTGCCGCAAAAAAGTTTGGGATTAGCAAAAGCACGGTACACAAGGATGTAACCGAAAGATTGGTTCAAATTAACTCTGTTCTGGCGGAAGAAGCCAAAGCAGTGTTGGACAAAAATAAAGCAGAGAGACACATAAGAGGTGGTCTTGCAACTAGAGCCAAATACAAAGGGAAATCGGAATAAATGTCTAAAAGTCGGGAAACCGGCTTTTAGCTTTTTTAATGCAAAGGCAGAGAAAACGTAGGGAAAGATATATGTTATTGGAAATAAAGAAATCAACGGCGAAGACTGCCAAGAGGACATTACTAAAAAAGTGATGAATCGCCGCCAATTACTTGACACCGACCCAATAATTTCATAATATTTACATAGAAATATAGGATTGGTATACTAATGGAAAAAAGCGGAGAGAGGATGGTGAGTATGACTAGAGAAGAGGCACTGGAACATTTTGAAGAAGAGTATGTATATAAATATTATGTTCAAATGGACAAAAGAGCAGAGAAATATATAGAAGAAAATAATGAGAGATTGACTTTAGAATTTATAGAAACATTCAGGTCTTTGTGTAAAAAAATAAAACAGATGCAGATTGAGGGTAAAAAGGGAAAGATAGCATACATTACTTTTTCTTTTGGAATAGATAACCTTCTCCATAACAGCCGTGAATATATGGTGCATGCCTATGGCAGCGAATGGTTTTACGAAGACAGTGAAGAGTGCAAGGTCATGCATGATTTAAACTGGTTGTATGAGTTTATGGAAGATACATATAATCAACTGGTAGAGATAAGCAAGAAATACATTGGAAATATAACAAGTGCTGATTTAAAGGAAGTGAGAAAAAGCGGAGTTATTTCTTGTGATGTTCTATTCAGAAAGTTTGCAAAAAAAGCGATAGAAAAGGCTGTAGAAATAGATGAGTTTAAGGAAATAGAAAAGGATGAAGTATTGGAAATCAGAAACGGAGAGTACAAAGGCTACAACGAAATTATCTATAAAATTGACACTGGGGTAAAGAATTCAAAAGACATTAAAAATTGGCTTGAGAAAAAGGAAAAAGGATATTCAAATCAGATACTATGCAACTTGGATTTATCAAATGGAGATTATAAAGGCATAACAGCACATCAAACGGATTTTTCCGGCTCTGATCTATCCAATTCAGACTTTGAAGGAGCGAGTTTATTAGAATCACGATTTATTAAAGCCAAGATAGATAATGTAAACTTTAAAGGTGCTGCTCTAAGTGAATCAAATTTTGCCTATACGACAGTGCAAAATTCTAATTTCGAGAAAGCTCACTTTTTATATTCAAACTTTAATAATTCAGAATTAACAGGCTGTAATTTAGTTGAAGCAAACTTTACTGGTTCGAATTTTCAAAACGGTGTTATAAGGGATTCTGTTCTAAAAAACGCAAATTTTTTTGAAGCTGATTTAGAAAATGCAGATTTCAGCAATAATGATTTACAGGGAGCTTCTTTTGTTGATACAAATTTAAAAGGTGCAGATTTTTCGGGTTGTAATTTAGAAAATGCTACACTAGGACTTGTTAATCTTACACAAGCCAAATTGGAAGGAACAAAGTTCGGGAATAATAAGATAAAAAAAATCAAGATATTAGCCTGTGATGTAGATAAATTGAATTTATCAGAGGAACAAAAGGAAGAACTGATAATTGTAGATAGGGGGGAATAGATATGAGTACTAGTGAGACAGGTGCCTCCTCTGTAATTTGGACTTCAGATATAATTAATTCCCCCAGGGGAGAGCATGAAAAAGAAAATATAGCGAATTTTTTTAAAGCTTCTATTATAAGCTGCATAGCTTCAAGGGATTTAATATTCTAAAGCTCATCACAACGATAATAGAACAAAGCACCGAATATCCCGGTGTTTGCCGTAATGTTGATTATCTCCGTCTCAGGAAGATCCGTATCCGTTGAAATCGGAGCAAGACGTTAGAACTGCGAATAATTTCATAATATTGACATCGAAATACATGATTGATATGCTAATGGAAAGAAGACAATAAGGGGGATGGTGAGTATGACTAGAGAAGAGGCACTGGAACATTTTGAAGAAGAGTATGTATATAAATATTATGTTCAAATGGACAAAAGAGCAGAGAAATATATAGAAGAAAATAATGAGAGATTGACTTTAGAATTTATAGAAACATTCAGGTCTTTGTGTAAAAAAATAAAACAGATGCAGATTGAGGGTAAAAAGGGAAAGATAGCATACATTACTTTTTCTTTTGGAATAGATAACCTTCTCCATAACAGCCGTGAATATATGGTGCATGCCTATGGCAGCGAATGGTTTTACGAAGACAGTGAAGAGTGCAAGGTCATGCATGATTTAAACTGGTTGTATGAGTTTATGGAAGATACATATAATCAACTGGTAGAGATAAGCAAGAAATACATTGGAAATATAACAAGTGCTGATTTAAAGGAAGTGAGAAAAAGCGGAGTTATTTCTTGTGATGTTCTATTCAGAAAGTTTGCAAAAAAAGCGATAGAAAAGGCTGTAGAAATAGATGAGTTTAAGGAAATAGAAAAGGATGAAGTATTGGAAATCAGAAACGGAGAGTACAAAGGCTACAACGAAATTATCTATAAAATTGACACTGGGGTAAAGAATTCAAAAGACATTAAAAATTGGCTTGAGAAAAAGGAAAAAGGATATTCAAATCAGATACTATGCAACTTGGATTTATCAAATGGAGATTATAAAGGCATAACAGCACATCAAACGGATTTTTCCGGCTCTGATCTATCCAATTCAGACTTTGAAGGAGCGAGTTTATTAGAATCACGATTTATTAAAGCCAAGATAGATAATGTAAACTTCAAAGGTGCTGCTCTGAGTGAATCAAATTTTGCCTATACGACAGTAAAAAATTCTAATTTTGAGGGGGCTAGTTTATCAAGATCAAATTTTAAAAAATCGGAACTAACAGGCTGTAATTTAGTTGATACAAAGTTTGTCGGTTCGAATCTTCAAAATTGTGTTATAAGGGATTCTGTTCTAAAAAATACAAATTTCTTTAAAGCTGATTTAGAAAATGCAGATTTTAGCAATAATGATTTACAGGGAGCTTCTTTTGTTAATACAAATTTAAAAGGTGTAGATTTTTCAGGTTGTAATTTAGAAAATGTCAGAATTGGACTTGTTGATCTTACCCAAACGAAATTGGAAGGTGCAAAATTTGCAAATAATGATATAAAAAAAATCAAGATATTAGCTTGTGATGTAGATAAATTGAATTTATCGGAGGATCAAAAGGAAGAATTGACAATTGTAGATAGGGGGGAATAGATATGAGTACTAGTGAGACTGGTGCCTCCTCTGTAATATGGACTTCAGATATAATTAATTCCCCAAAAAAAGGTATGAAAAAGTAAAAGAGGAGAAGGAAAGAAGGATTAAAGAATGGAAGAGTAGTTTAACAGAATTGACAGAAAGAGCAAAAAATTACTTAATAAGTATAACGATCTAAAGGACATACTAGAAGAAAGAATTGCATATAAACAAGACATAGAACAAAATCAGAAGAAACTGGATAAATTGGAGGAAAGAATTAAAAAACTTCAAAAGGACAAATATACCGACAGTGATTTAGCAGAACAAAAGGCAAGAATAGCACAGGAAATTATGGATGAATGTGAAGGAAGTGTCTGTCCCTTTTGCGGTAAAATATTCGGCAGCGACGGTGAAGTAAAAAGCCATTTGAATATGACTGACGAAGAGATGGAGAAAATGAACAAGGTAGCTTTAAGGGATCCAAACTATAGACAGAAATATATAAAGGAAAAAGGAATAAATGAATTTGATATGGATGTAAAACTTGACGATGGAGAGATAGCAAAGGTTAAAGTTGGTGAACAGATTCATCATATTGTTTCTGTTGATCCCTACTCGTCTACATTAAGGGTTTCCAGATTGGGTAATCTGGCCGGTTTTGACATTAATGAACTGCCAAACCTTACAGCACTTCCTTATGCCAAAAACATTTCAGATTTCCCGGAAAATTTTCAATCCGTAATTCAGGAAAGCATAGTAAAAAATAGAAATGCAATATCACGACGGTCCCCATAATTATAGCGAAGAGGGACTTATATCTTATGAAGACCAGATGGTTCAAAAAATGTCTGAAATTGAGCAGGCGGTGCTGGAGAAAAGCAGGCAAGCAGGAGGGTGCATTGGACAGACAAAGGAAGGCAGGGAACAAGCATGCCAAGATGTAAAAAAAGAATTGGAACAGTTCCGGGATGAGTGCAGGGAAAAGCTTGAAAAGTTTAAGGCGGGTATGAAACCGGGAATTTATACACACAAAATAAATGTGGCTCTTTCAAAAAAATTATAGAAATGTTATGGAGGATATATGAAAAAATATTATACAATAGAATCAAATCCTTTTATAAATAACAATTGTAGAATAAGGCTCGGTGCCATTCCTGACAGTATAGACAGGAGGGCATATCTTTTAGATGAATGGCAGTATTTAAACGACAAAGAGGAATTTATTCAGTTTGAGAGGATGGGTAACGATCTGCCGGATATCTATACGTTAAATATTCCGTTGATATCAAAAAGGCTTAAAGAAACCCTTGATGATGCAGAAGTGTCAAATACATTTTACAAGCCGATATATCTTTATGAAGAACAAAACAGGTCTAAAGTTGAAGAGTATTATTTAATGTTGGTAGAAGCCTTAGACTGTATTGATTGGGATAAAAGTGAACATACTGTAAACAGTTTTTCAGGATTGAAGAAAATAACGGGGCCGTTTACGATTAAAACCCCGGCAGTTGGGAATTTTAAGATATTTAAGATAAAAAGCATTATGAACAGATTCTGGGTTATTGACGAAGAATTAAAGGAGAAGTTCGAATCATTGGGTATAAAAGGAGCGAAGATTCTTCCTCCCGAAAAGTATTATGGCATTTAGGAGAAAGAAATGAAATCTAGAAACTTTTATATAATGAAAGCTGAGAATATAAATAATGCAGTTGAGCCAAAAGACATAACAAAATCAATAAAGTTGGAATATGTCAGGAAGAATTTGATTCAGTATCTGGATACACAACCTGTTCAGTTTTATATAAAGGAAAAGCCAAACAATATTTATCCTGATTTTATTGAAAAGCCTATTCCTTTAATATCTGACAAAGTAAAAGAGTTTTTCGACAAACTTGGGATAAAGAGTATTTTTTATAAGCCTGTTATGCTTGCGGATATTAAAAGAATGAAACAGACACTGTATTGGTTGGTTGTTCCCCGGAAAATAGATTGCATGTCTGATGAAACATTGTTTAATCGTGACGACAGTGTTCGAAGGTTAAAGATTGACAGCGAAAGAGTCGGGTATGTAAATGTCAATAAAAATTTAGGTCAGTTACCGGAGTAAAATCAGGCCACCAATTCATAAAAAATTAACTAATAT